>Ga0307947_1003742_pt1 | contig 12152 bp, 5 predicted proteins | sample OrgLakmetagen232_FD_201840 | JGI IMG/M metagenome (GOLD analysis project Ga0307947, IMG submission 201840) | Saline water microbial communities from Organic Lake, Antarctica - #232 | ecosystem: Environmental > Aquatic > Non-marine Saline and Alkaline > Saline | place: Antarctica: Organic Lake...
CAGGCAGCCGCCACCGCAGCCGCCACTACTGCGGCTGCAGCGTCAAAACTCCTCCCCCAGCTAGATTGCGAGTGGTATGCACGAGGGTGTGGCGTCGCACCTTAACTCGTTCTGGAAAAAAGGGCAAGGCTTGCCGCAACCGAAAACGTGTGCTGCTCCCTGAGCTGGGTTTGTTATTGCGAGGGGTGTGTGCACGTGTGCACGGGGCTGAGGCATTCTGCACTGTGCACAGGGCTGTGGCATTTTGCACTGTAGCACGGGGCTGTGGCATTCTGCACTGCTGCATGGGGCTGTGGCGTTTTGCACTGTGCACAGAGCTGTGGCATTTTGCACTGTAGCACGGGTCTGTGGCAATTTGCACTGTGCACGGGTCTTTGGCATTTTGCACATGTGCACGGGTCTGTGGCATTTTGCACTGTGCACGGGGCTGTGGCATTCTGCACTGTTGCTCGTTCAAGGTGACTGGAGTATTGCTTAAGGGGAAACGGAGGATACCTTGCAGCAAACTAAGAATGCACTGTTGCCAAAAGCGTGCATTTCATTGTGAGCGTTATGGGGGAATGGAGGATACCTTGTACCAAATCTATGCACTGCAACCAAAAGCGTGCATTTCATCGTGAACGGTATGTGCTAGACTTAGGCATTGTAATATAGTTGTGTGTGCTCAGTACTTAAAGTTTATAAGTTGCTCCTTTTTTTTGGTTCGAGTGGGGAATGGTTTTCATTGTTTTTTCTTTTGGGAAATATATACGTGCAGCCGAGCGATTTTCTTGATTTTTTTGTTGGGGATCCTTAAAAGTTGAGCAGCCATGCTGGCTTTGTGAAGGCCTTTGCAATCCAAACCAGATTAAATGAAGAATTTGAAGGGGTACAAATATGGCTTTGGGCTTTAAATGACTCCGGATCCATGGTAACAAAACAGTCTTGACAGGCGCCTATATTCTTTTCCGGTAGCGTGTATATATATACAAGGTTTACAAAAAAGGCCTTCTTCAGTCAATCAGTCTGACTGCTGGCCTAACGTGTGTATACACATGCAGTATAGTGCTCACACTACTATTGCTATACTTCTTTCATTTAATCATCCATACCGGAAATTTTACATTCTGATCTGTTATAGTGGTGTAATCTTTTTTCTTTTCTGGCTCTGCGTGTGACGTTCTCCCTCGAATTTTCTGGCAAGCAATTTCTGCTGTCCACGCGCCACAGACGGTGCGTTTCTGGTTCATGGTCACAAAGGGTTTATACAAAGGGGGTATCCGGCAGCCACATGTGTTGGGCTGATAGGCATTGCTGGATCGTAAAGTAAGGTAAGATAAGGTTACATCACTATATATGCCTCAAAGGGCATCTCAGCGTAAAGTAAACGTAAGGTTGTAAAAAAAAGAACTGGTCTCAGTCAGTGCCATACTGTTCTTTATGGAAAGTGATAAGTAAGAGGTGATTAATGAATGGTGAAAGGCAAAACCTGAGATAATAAAAAGAGCCTGATGGAGAGCCACGACAAAGGCGTGTTAGCTGAACACCAGAATGTATAACCCAAGGGGAGGAAGGGAGCGCCACACTAGAGACCCATGACTGTTCATGCAAACAAATTGGAAGCTGAGTTCAAATTCAACATTTGACTTACAATAGTGGCTAGGGTTACAAGGGTTGCTTACAAGGATGGCCTACAGCCCGAGACTCTGGCTGATGGCAATTGGCTGGTGAAACTAAATCAACCAGTGTCAAAAATTGAAACTAAATCTGACACAAACTTGAGGAGTCTGTATGGGTCTTGATTCAGGAATGCATTGATCTCAAAATCAGTGATACTGTGATGACAAGCCAAGAAAGGAATAAATTCAGAGCTCAAAGGAGCAAACACACGCAGAGTCTTAAACATTCCTTCAAAAAGGTCTTTGTATCTCATGCGCAGCTCGCACACTTCAGCACACTTGCAAAAAAAAAGCACATGCTTCTCATCTTGAACTTCTCCACACTCACATTTATCACAAATGCTAGAACCACCATGCCATTTGCAAGACTCCACTCTCAAATGGTGTGCACGCAATCTGAACCTGCTGAAATTCCTCAACACATGTTTGTCCAAATCCTTGTACAAGTAGGAGGGGATAGAAAAAGGAGAACCTCTAGGACCACTCTCAGAACTCCCACACCACTTGTGATATGTCACTGCTTTCTTGTTTACTGCGCGAGGACATGAAAAATCAGCTTCCCTCCATACCTTCAAATGTCTGAAACGCAAATCGCAAATGAACTCTTGCATGGCTGTGTGGCTCTCCGCATTTTCTGTTTGAACATTGCACTACCTTGCAGTCCATTGAACGCATTCGAGACTTGAGCAGACCTGCAAGAACTATCAAAAGAAGCAAGATGCAAATCTGCTTTCAGCACATGACGTAGAGTCTCACTGTTGAAATCAAGCATGCTATTAAATAACCTGATGGAAGCACGGAACCAGAAAAATTGCAAGGGCTCTTGACCGCACTCTCTAAGCACCGCCCAATTTGTTGTGCTGTTCTTCACTCCAAGAATGCGCCTCAAGGAACACAGATGCCTCTTCGGTAACTGGCTACCAAATTTACTGCCTTCACTCAGATACACTGTGCCCCTTGGTTTACAAGGCTTACAAAAAGTCAAGAAGTGCAACTGCTGCAGTCACAGTGGCTTTGGTTTACAATGGTTACAATGGGGTTGACCTTCAGGTACCTGTAAGACAAGGAGGGTTGGCGTAGCGCAAGCACTGCCACGTTTAGAAATCAGTTGCGTGACCACGAAGCGGTCCCGCCAGGTTGTTGGCTGCTGACTGGTCTTGGTTTACAAGGCTTACAAAAAGTCAAGAAATGCAACTGCTGCAGTCACAGGCGGTGCAATTTCCAGATATAACCAAAAGAAATGATAAGCAGTAGAAGTGTTATAACACCAACGTGCATTTACGATAAGCTCGCAATTAGTGCTGACACTAGCCAAGTTTACAAGGTTAATAAGGGAAGGCCTTCAATCAAAGCGTGCGACTGCTAGCCTGCTCATATTTCATGCAGAAAAAATAGAGTTTGTTGTTGATCTGGCGCAAAAAAAACGATTAATGCTGCCCATGTTCCACAAGCGGTGCGTTTTTGGTTTACAGTTACAGCGTCGCAGCAAATCACCGTCCCTGCTAAATATAAGATTCAGCACAACAACCAATTGTTGTGAGCAAAGGCAGGGAACTGCACTTCTGACTGGCAATTCTCTCTCCTTCTCTGCTGTTTCTCAAATCTAACTAGCTTATCACACTACCATAATATACCACACACACTCTTGTCGGCTGCCGTCTTTCCTCCCCAGGGCTGGGAAGTTTACTCAACCATCTGGTTGAGCAGTGAGTAGTTTACTGAGCTAATTGAATACCGCAAAATCATAACCAGGAAATGGTATCTTCAATAAACTGACTTATTGAACGAGACTAGGCAAATAACCTCAACTGAAAAAATAACTAACCAAATCACACGAATCGCCACTGCCAACATTTGGGCTGACAAGCAAGAGAGTAAGCCATTCAAAACGTGCCACCACAGGCGGTGCGTTTTTGGTTTACAAGGTTTACAAAAAAGGCCTTCAGTCAAGAAGTGCGTCTGCTAGCCACAGGCGGTGCGTGTTTGAGCAGACACACAACCACCGGCCCCTATCTCGCTGCTCTTGGCACTAAAAACAACTTCCGGATTTAACTAAAAGAAATGTTAAGCGGGCAGTAAAAATGTCATAAACACCAGCGTGCATTAAGGATATCTCTCAGCTAGTACTGACACTAGCCAGAGCAGCACAAAAGAACAGAAAAAGAAGGAAAAGAATAGAAAAAGAAAGAAACTACGCAGGGCAGTGAGAAACCACATTAAATAAGCAAAAGGAGCCACTTTGGTACCGGGCACCGTAAAACTCCTCCGCTGCAAAAAGGAAAAGAAAAATCAATGGGGATCAAGAGGGTTGCAGGCTTCACCTGAAACCGTCTCCTGATGAGAGTTGATGAAAGTGCTGGAAAGGGTATGTCTGGTATGACCGTGTTTGGCAGCCTAGGTTGACATAATGTACATGGAACTTGGAAGCAAGTTTGCTAACTCTTAGTGAATCATGACCCCAGTTTTTGAAAGGCTTTAGAGTGTGATTGTTGTAGATGGTGCCACCCACTCCCAGAAGGATGGTGTGGAGGGTAACGGAGGCTCCTTGGAGAATGTTGCATAGGTCTTTGTGCTGTTCCTTTGCGTGATGTTATGAGGTACAATTTTTAATCAAAAACACGGTCTCTCCCAATGCAAACTGCCCCATCTGCCCTTGCACTGATAGTGCGCTGCACATACTCTCAGGCTGCCAACACACTGAAATGAGGACATGTTTATAAAATGCCATAATACGGCAAGTGTGCTGATTGTCCAAGCCCTACAAAAGGGACCATGCGGTGCCAACCAACTTGCCTACACTGATGTAGGCAGCGCAGATAAAATATTAGAGCAAGGCCTAGCTCTGATAAACACTGCCAACAAAACACTGCCCCCTTGGTTGCTACCAAAGCTAACAGCACATGCTTCAAAAGCCTCTTCTTGTCATGACGCCATCCTATTTTTACCTAGTACTGTGTGCTCCTCTCGCGTAACCACCTGCAACCCAAACTTTCAACAGCTTGCTAAAGACAAGAAATTGAATCCAAACCAGTGGGAGGTTCACCTGATTGAGTTCAAATTTTGTGAAGACACTAGGCCTGATCCTTAACTCCAAAAAGCAAATGTACAGCACAGCGTGCGTGCTTATTGCCAACCTAAACAGACAAGGATATAGGGAAGTCAAGCTTCACGTGATCCTCGTTGGAGCTATGGGGGCTATTTGCAAAGACTATACAGACAAACCTCTGGCAGACCTTAACCTGGACTACCATAAGATTAAAAGACTGACACACAAACTAAATGAACGCTCCATCAGACATGCATCTGCACTCATAAAAACAAGGTATGCACTGTAATATAACATAAGCAACAACATTCAAGGTTTGGGTCTGGGTGCTACGGCATACAACCCCCCTGACCCACATTAATTTCTTTATATTGTTTGCATGGTGGGGGGTTGCCTGGTGCAGGCACCTAAGTAACCCCCTCCCTTAATCATGCTGGCTGTGTCATCGCTACCAGCAGGGTCTTTTATTTTTCTTGAAGGATGGAGCAGAGGCATTTTTGCTGTTCCTGTGCGGTGCTATGCTAATTTGCTCTGCGGTCTGCCTCACCGTACTTGATGAGGTGAACGTCACATTGGAGAACAATGAGATATTTGGGTCGGTGCTGTCAAGAGAAGGTGGATCTGCTGGTGGTGGCTGGCGGTGCTGCTGAAGTGCTCCCCCATTCTCCCTCAGGGGAGGGACAGAAAAAGGAACAACATACTAGTAATGAGCACGGGCAGATTGTCAGCCATGCAATCCGACCTGTGCCTAACCCTCCTGAGTCCAGCCACTCTACCAGCCCCCAATCTTGTTATTGTTCATGTGTATCAATGTTGTTATTATTGATGTATATGGCGTCGGAATTCCGGTCAATTTCAGGGCTGTTGATTGCCGCTTGAATCAACCAGAAATGTGGTTGATTTTGGACATTGGTATAATTCGCAGTGGGTACCTTCTTCTAGTTGAATCAACCGCGGTTGATCTCTCCTTGGATCAGTTGGAGATCAATTTGAAATCATCACCTGCAGTTGATGGTTGAATCTTGGTTGAATCTTCTTGTCTGTTATTTAAGAAATTCCATGTGCTCCGCACTGCGCCCAGCGCTGTATGTGATCTGCACTGCGCCTAGCTCTGTCTGTGCTCTGCACTGCGCCCAGCTCTGTCTGTGCTCTGCACTGCGCCTAGCTCTGTCTGTGCTCTGCACTGCGCCCACCGCTGTATGTGATCTGCACTGCGCCCAGCTCTGTATGTGATCTGCACTGCGCCTAACTCTGTCTGTGCTCTGCACTGCGCCCAGCGCTGTATGTGATTTGCACTGCGCCTAGCGCTGTATGTGATCTGCACTGCGCCCAGCGCTGTATGTGATCTGCACTGCGCCTAGCCCTGTCTGTGATCTGCATTGCGCCTAGCTCTGTATGTGATCTGCACTGCGCCTAGCCCTGTCTGTACTCTGCACTGTGCCTAGCTCTGTCTGTGCTCTGCACTGCGCCCAGCTCTGTCTGTGCTCTGCACTGCGCCTAGCTCTGTCTGTGCTCTGCACTGCGCCCACCGCTGTATGTGATCTGCACTGCGCCCAGCTCTGTATGTGATCTGCACTGCGCCTAACTCTGTCTGTGCTCTGCACTGCGCCCAGCGCTGTATGTGATTTGCACTGCGCCTAGCGCTGTATGTGATCTGCACTGCGCCCAGCGCTGTATGTGATCTGCACTGCGCCTAGCCCTGTCTGTGATCTGCATTGCGCCTAGCTCTGTATGTGATCTGCACTGCGCCTAGCCCTGTCTGTACTCTGCACTGCGCCCAGCCCTGTCTGTGCTTCGCACTGCGCCTAGCGCTGTCTGTGCTCTGCACTGCGCCCAGCCCTGTGTGATCTGCACTGCGCCTAGCGCTGTCTGTGCTCTGCACTGCGCCCAGCGCTGTATGTGATCTGCACTGCGCCTAACTCTGTCTGTGCTCTGCACTGCGCCCAGCGCTGTATGTGATCTGCACTGCGCCTAGCGCTGTATGTGATCTGCACTGCGCCCAGCGCTGTATGTGATCTGCACTGCGCCTAGCCCTGTCTGTACTCTGCACTGCGCCTAGCGCTGTGTGTGATCTGCACTGCGCCTAGCACTGTATGTGATCTGCACTGCGCCTAGCGCTGTATGTGATCTGCACTGCACCCAGCCCTGTGTGCTCTGCACTGCGCCTAGCGCTGTGTGTGATCTGCACTGCGCCTAGCTCTGTGTGCTCTGCACTGCGCCTAGCGCTGTATGTGATCTGCACTGCGCCTAGCTCTGTCTGTGCTCTACACTGCGCCCAGCGCTGTATGTGATCTGCACTGCGCCTAGCGCTGTATGTGATCTGCACTGCGTCTAGCGCTGTATGTGATCTCAACTGCGCCCAGCGCTGTATGTGATCTGCACTGTGCCTAGCTCTGTCTGTGCTCTCCACTGCGCCTAGCTCTGTCTGTGCTCCGCACTGCGCCCAGCCCTGTCTGTGCTCCGCACTGCGCCTAGCGCTGTCTGTGCTCTGCACTGCGCCCAGCCCTGTGTGATCTGCACTGCGCCTAGCGCTGTATGTGCTCTGCACTGCGCCCAGCGCTGTATGTGATCTGCACTGCGCCCAGCCCTGTCTGTGCTCTGCACTGCGCCCAGCGCTGTATGTGATCTGCACTGCGCCTAGCTCTGTCTGTGCTCTGCACTGCGCCCAGCGCTGTATGTGATATGCACTGCGCCTAGCGCTGTATGTGATCTGCATGCGCCTAGCTCTGTCTGTGCTCTGCACTGCGCCCAGCCCTGTATGTGATCTGCACTGCGCCCAGCGCTGTGTGCTTTGCACTGCGCCTAGCACTGTATGTGATCTGCACTGCGCCTAGCGCTGTATGTGATCTGCACTGCGCCTAGCTCTGTCTGTGCTCTGCACTGCGCCCAGCCCTGTATGTGATCTGCACTGCGCCCAGCGCTGTATGTGCTCCGCACTGCGCCTAGCTCTGTCTGTGCTCTGCACTGCGCCCAGCCCTGTCTGTGATCCGCACTGCGCCTAGCTCTGTCTGTGCTCTGCACTGCGCCCAGCCCTGTCTGTGCTCTGCACTGCGCCCAGTGCTGTATGTGATCTGCACTGTGCCTAGCCCTTCAGAGGCCAGCTGCTAAGTAAGCACCAGCCCTACCGCTGTCGTTATTGTTTAGTTTTGTGTGCTTTCTTATGAATCTCATTATGAGTAATGTTTAAAGCGTAACAATGTAGTTTAACAGCTCGTTGGTGCACTTTGTGTAGGTGAATGCCCAGGCTTTGTAAAAGTCTCATATCTTCAGCGGGATCAAACAGTCCTTACATTTCAACAGTCCTCTGATACATACAAAGCCTGATACATACAAAGCACATCTTAACAGTCCTCTGATATATACGAAGCCTGATCGTACGAAGCACATTTCAGCAGTCCTCTGATACATACAAAGCCTGATACATACAAAGCACATTTCAACAGTCCTCTGATATATACGAAGCCTGATCATACAAAGCACATTTCAACAGTCCTCTGATATATACGAAGTCTGATCATACGAAGCACATTTCAACAGTCCTCTGATATATACAAAGCCTGATACATACGAAGCACATTTCGACAGTCCCCTGATACATACGAAGCCTAGCCTTTGCACTTTTTGACTGATGGCTGAGTCTGAAACCTTAGGAATCTCTAGGTGGGACCTTGTTGTGTGGCTATGCATTTTTTCGAAAAACATTTGTACTTGTCCATGCCGGTGGTGTTTGTACTTTTTAGGAAGCTTTTGTCTCAGAGGTAGATGATGGTCATGCGCCTCTCCTTCTTGTGCCCTTTTGGATAGATCGTGCTTTTTCGGATAGATCGTAGAAGATGGTAGTGCCCTTTTGGATAGATGTGTGGACATTGTTGATTTTGCAAGATGTGTGTCTCAAGGGGGGAGGGGATAAATCTAAATCTGGTCAAATACACTATTTTAATTGAACGAATCCTTGGGTAAGATTGTGCTTTGCTGTGTGAGGTGTTGAAGACAAACAATGGGAAGTGCCTGCTACTTTGCTTAATATCTGATTTCAATTCGCTCTTTATACCCAATTATTACAGTCTTAGCCAGGCAAGTGCTGGTTCAGAGTTCATCAAGCAGCAGGGCCCGCAGCAAAAGAGTGATGGACCAGACCATGTTTGATGTTCCAGACCCTCTCGTTGTGCATGTCCTGCTCCTCACACATGAACTTGGATATAATGTTATTTGCCTCCCTCATTCTTGGTATCCTCAGTGTGACAGATCCATGCTTTTTTTTTTATGTGCCCAAACTTTACAGATGTTTCTATTACTGCTGTCGGTTGGTCCTGGCAGATGCTTATTTGTTAACTGATTTTGTTCAGTGCTGCAGTGTCACAAACAGCGTTGTGCCTTTTTCCCTTTCCAATTTTTTTTAGGTGCTACACGTTTGGTGCTACAACAACAGGTATCACAGTTTTCTTTACAAGTCTTAAACAGCAGTCGCACGTTTTGACTGATGGCTCACCTGCAAACCTTGTAAACCTTGTAATCTGGTCAATGCGCACCCTGCCACCTGCCCGGGAGACCCCGCCCAGCAGGACTCACCAGTTCGCCAGCACAGATGCCAACCTAGCATGTGAGATCTGCCACTTCACTGCCACTTCACTGCCACTTCACTGCCACTTCACATCATGGAGCTGGAGGAGATTTTGCTCCTACTTTTTTTCTTCGGGGGGGAAAAATTAATGGAGCTTAATGGAGCTTAATGGAGCTGGAGGAGATTATGCTGCAGTGCGACGCGTGCAGCACCGGCTGGCATAAGGAGCGCATGGATAGTAAGGAGATGCGAGAAGTCTCAACTTTTGCCTTGTAGACCAGAAGAAAAAATTGGTAATCATCCGAGTAAATTAAGCAGTCTACTAGCTCATACTAAGCAGTCTACCAGCAGCCTACCAGCAGTCTAACAGCAGTCTACTAGCAGTCTACTAAGCACTCTACCAGAAGTCTACCAGCAGTCTACTAGCACTCTACCAGCAGCCTACCAGCATGCCAGCCTACCAGCAGTCTACCAGGTAGTACCAGCAGCCTGGCTGCTTTCACGTTTCAACACAGGACATTGCAGATCCCTACCTATACAAGGCAGAAGCCCCTCGTCTAGTAGTAGAGTCTAAGTAAAAAATTACAAAGGAGCACAATGTTGGAGCTGACTGGCTGAGCTGTGGTGGTGTTCCGGAGGATGGCTAGGTGTCCTCAGCTTACGGCTTGAGCGCGAAACCAAGGATGGCTGCAAAAGAAAGCAGAACGTTTAGTGTGAGTATAATGCAAATCAATGCCGTATCGCTCAAGTGAATTGACATGGCCAAAAATGAGGCGTCTTTCTAACGCAAATCTTGTGTACACCAGATTATGCTCATTAACGCAATTCATGTGTACAACATTTATGCTTGCACCACATCATGCACAAGACATACAAAGGAGCGCATGCAAGTGACCAAGATATATCGACTAACGGTATAAGTACAAGTACCATATATATATGGTGTGTATACGGTGTTTTTGGCAGAAAAATCACCAAATATATGGTCATGTACGGTGCATATATACGGTTCCGGCCAACCTTGACAGTGTTTTTATTTCATATACCTCAGCAGCATCTGGTGAGCTGTTTATTGATTAAATAGCATCTCGAAAGCCAGCACTTTGTGAGTCAGTAGCATCTAGTGAGTGGTTTATTGATTGAGTAGCATCTCAGTGGGCCAGCGTTTCTGAGCGAAGCAAAACAGCATCTATTGAGTCAGCAGCACCTAGTGAAGCTAAGCGAGCCAGCACCTTTTGAGCCAGTGTTTAAGGAGCTCAGTGAGTCAACATCCAGCAGGATACTGAGACAGAGCTAGCAGTAGCCAGTCTAGTGAGCTCAGTGAGCCAGCATCCATTGAGTTGACATGGCTTTCAGTATATACTGAGCCAGCATCTAGTATATAGTCGGCCAGCATCTAGTATATACTGAGCCAGCGTCTAGTATATAGTCAGCCAGCATCTAGTAAATACTGAGCCAGCATCTAGTGAGCCAGCATCTAGTGAGTTGACAGGGCCGGCAGTATATACTGAGCCAGCATCTAGTATATAGTCAGCCAGCATCTAGTAAATACTGAGCCAGCATCTAGTGAGCCAGTATCTAGTGAGTTGACAGGGCCGGCAGTATATACTGAGCCAGTATCTAGTATATAGTCGGCCAGCATCTAGTATATACTGAGCCAGCATCTAGTATATAGTCGGCCAGCATCTAGTATATACTGAGCCAGCATCTAGTGAGCCAGTATCTAGTGAGTTGACAGGGCCGGCAGTATATACTGAGCCAGCATTTAGGAAGCCCTTTAAAACGCACAGGAGGGCCGATGCTAATAAGTTGGCCAAAGCACTGTGCATTATATGCTCAGAGCTGTCCAGAACCATATATGCAATTATGTATACCATATATGTATACGGTGTTTGTACAGTAAACTTTTTACATACAGTGTTTGTATGGTGAGTTCAGCAGAGAATAGTTGTAATATACGGAATGATACGGTGTTCGTACAGTAAGCTTTTTACATACAGTGTTTGTATGGCAAGTTCAGCAGGGAATTGTTGCAATATATGGTATAGTACGGTTTAAGTACTGTTTACACATACGGTTCTGGCCAACCCCACATATAATGTGTATCATGTACTGTAGGTGTACTGCGCTGTGCATGGTGCTTTTTTAGCACAGGGGATTCTTGGGATGCACTGGCGTGCATGGTGCTTTTTTAGCACAGGGGATTCTTGGGATGCACTGGCGTGCATGGTGCTTTTTAGCACAGGGCATTATTGTGATGCACTGTGCATGGTGCTGTTTTAGCACAGGGCATTATTGAGATGCACTGGCGTGCATGTTGCTTTTTTAGCACACAGGGCATTATTGAGATGCACTGGCGTGCATGGTGCGCATGTAGGGTTGGCTTAACAGTAGATATATATACACACCGTATATGACCGTATATTTGGTGATTTCCCTGTCACAAATACCGTATATATACACCATACATATGGTACGTGCATATACACCATATATATAGGGCATTATTGAGATGCACTGGCGTGCATGGTGCGCATGTAGGGTTGGCTAAACAGTAGATATATACACACACTGTATATGACCGTATATTTGGTGATTTCCCTGCCAAAACACACTATGAATACACCGTATATGACCGTATATTTGGTGATTTCCCTGCCAAAACTCACTATGAATACACCGTATATGACCGTATATTTGGTGATCTCCCTGCCAAAACACACTATGAATACACCGTATATGACCGTATATTTGGTGATTTCCCTGCCAAAACACACTATGAATACACCGTATATGACCGTATATTTGGTGATTTCCCTGCCAAAACACACTATGAATACACCGTATATGACCGTAAATTTGGTGATTTCCCTGCCACAAATACCGT
>Ga0307947_1003744_pt1 | contig 12147 bp, 19 predicted proteins | sample OrgLakmetagen232_FD_201840 | JGI IMG/M metagenome (GOLD analysis project Ga0307947, IMG submission 201840) | Saline water microbial communities from Organic Lake, Antarctica - #232 | ecosystem: Environmental > Aquatic > Non-marine Saline and Alkaline > Saline | place: Antarctica: Organic Lake...
TGGAGGTGTGTGTGTGGGTGGGTGTGTGTGTGGGTGGGTGTGTGTGTGTGTGTGTGTGTGTGTGGGTGTGTGTGTGTGGGTGTGTGTGTGTGGTTGTATGTATGTATGTATGTATGTATGTATGTATGTATGTATGTATGTATGTGTGTGTGTGTGTGTCTATGTAAATGTGTGCATGCGTGTTCTTTGTATGTACGTACATATGATGATGCCTTGCACGTTGTAGTTCCAAGCGCGTAAAGCCCCATGCACAGCCTCCTTGCAAGCGCTCAAGTGGGAGAGAGGAGGAGAAGAGGAGGGATGCATCCTGAGCTGCTTGAAGATGAGGTTGCGCTCTCTTATAAAGCGAGTGCAATCTGATCTTCAAGCAGCGCAGGATGCATCCTTCCTCGCCACACCGTCTAAGATGTCGAAAGTAACGAGCTCAGAGTGCCATCCTTCTCCCTTACAAGCGTAGGTGCTCTCAAGTCTTTCCAGCTGATGCGCTAAAAGCGTGCGGCTGTACACAGCTTTCGACATCATATATATCAGGGCTGTTCAAGGGTTCGTTTTTTTGGGAGCAAGGGTTCGTTTTTTTGGGGAGCAAGGGTTCGATACAGTTCGTGAAAGCCCTAGAGCCCTCGAGCTGTTCGAAGGGTTTGATGTGTAATTTTGAGAAACGGGCCCTTGGGCTCCTTCCCCCACAATCAAATCTTCCCAATTTGTTGTGTATGTTAATAGATAATTATAGGGGGGAAAAGGGGGACGGAATGGGAACATGTCATCATTGCAGAGCAGAAAAGGAGAACCATGTACCACACACCACAAAAGAATAATCCACTTTATTCTCATGTACCACGCATCACAGCGGACACACCTACCGTCTTTTTGCTGTTCATGCCGTCCATTTCTGTCAACAGCTGGTTCAGCACTCGATCGGCGGCGCCGCCTGCAAAGGCAGGAAAGTGCAGAATGTGTGTGATGTGTGTGTGTGATGTGTGTGTGATGTGTGTGTGTGATGTGTGTGTGTGTGTGATGTGTGTGTATGTGTGTGTATGTGTGATGTGTGTGTATGTGTGATGTGTGTGTGTGTGTGTGTGTGTGTGTGTGTGTTCGTGTTTCTTGATGTACAGCTGAGCTCCATCGTGCGGGAGGTGGGATTGACCCTCTTCTGCACCCTGTAACACACACAGCTGCAAACAGGTCAGCTACACACAGTTCAATCACACACACAGCTGCAAACAGGTCAGCTACACACAGGTCAGCTACACACAGCTGCACACAGTTCATCTACACACACAGCCACACAGTTCAGCTACACACACAGCTGCACACAGGTCAGCTACACACACAGGTCTGCACCCTGTACCACACACAGGTCAGCTCTGCACCCTGTACCACACACAGGTCAGCTCTGCACTCTGTACCACACACAGGTCAGCTCTGCACCCTGTAACACACACAGGTCAGCTCTGCATCTTTTAACACACACAGGTCAGCTTCAATAACAACAAGACAATGCACACACCCCGCACGCACACCCACACCCCCCAAAAAAGCACTGTAGTACCCAAATCTGTCATACCACCTCTCATTGTCCAGTCTGTCTTCACAACAAGCACACCCGCGCACACAGCCACGAAAGACAACAACACTCAGGCAGCCGAGAGCTTCAACACAAGGTGTGGTGCATGGAAGCCTGCCTGCCTCCAGCTAACTGGCTGCATAAATGGGCTAGAGCAGGCTGTGTGACGTGGCTTTGGCCATTGGAGTTGGATTCAAGTGCACAGCCAACAAGCCTGGTCCAGTTTGAGCCTCACCAGTCGCAGCAATGCGAAGGGGTCAAGCTCATACTTATCCAAAATCGGCACTCACGCACGCACACACGCACACAGACATACGCACTGAGTCGTGCACACATACAAGCACACAACACACCTGCATCACCACCTCCCGCGCCACGCTGCACCGCAATGGAGTCAAGCTCATACTCATCCAAAATCAGCACTCACACACACACAGACATACGCACAGATTCGTGCACACACAAGCACACAACACACCTGCATCACCACCTCCCGCGCCACGCTGCACCGCAATGGAGTCAAGCTCATACTCATCCAAAATCAGCACTCACACACACAGACATACGCACAGATTCGTGCACACACAAGCACACAACACACCTGCATCACCACCTCCCGCGCCACGCTGCACCGCAATGGAGTCAAGCTCATACTCATCCAAAATCAGCACTCACACACACAGACATACGCACAGAGTCGTGCAAACATACAAGCACACAACACACCTGCATCACCACCTCCCGCTCCACGCTGCACCGCAATGGAGTCAAGCTCATCGAAGAACAGCACACAGGGGGCAGATCCACGGGCCTTGTCAAAGATCTCACGCACCTGTGCGCACACACACATAAAACAAGTAATGTTCAAGCTTGTTTCTATTGTGCGCTAAAAATAATTTACTTGCGTTGGTTCTTATCAATGTGGACTTCAAGGGCATTGAGTGGATGAGATGTGTGACACAGTGACAAGGGGCAGGGCTTGCAGTATGTGTCAAAACCACACCCACATGTGCGTATGCACGAGGACACACACACACGCACACACACACACACACACACACACACATGAACACACAAATACATGCAACAGACTCATGAAAACAAACACACTACTCTAGTGTTCCTTTCACTACACAATCACGCACACCCTCACTACACAGTCCTTTCACCACACAGTCAAGCGCACACCTGCACTAAACAGTCCTTTTACTACACAGTCAAGGGCACACCCTCAATATACAGTCCTCTCTCTACACAATCAAGCGCACACCCTCACTACACAGTCCTTTCACTACACAGTCACGCGCACACCCTCGCTACACAGCCCTTTCACTACACAGTCACGCGCACACCCTCACTACACAGTCCTTTCACTACACAGTCAAGCACACCCTCGCTACACAGTCCTTTCACTACACAGTCAAGCGCTCGCCCACACCCTCACACGAGACTTACACAATGCCCACACTGACCTGTTTCAACCTACTCTAAATGCTACAACAGATACTCCTCATATTTCAACAGTGATGATATACGCAGCCTATGAGTCACGCTTTTTACCGATGGCTTGATCTGTTACCTTTGTTTCAACCCACTCCACTCACATTGGTCTCCAACTCTCCAAAGCACACATGGTCAGCAGCTCAGGACCCTTTCTATATTTATTTAATTGAGCCTCATGCTGAAACTGTCCACACACACACACACACACACACACACACACACACACGCACGCACACACACACTTCAACCCACTCCACTCACATTGGACTCTGATTCTCCAAACCACATGGTCAGCAGCTCAGGACCCTTGACGGAGATGAAGTTGGACTGGCACTCGTTGGCAATGGCCTTGGCCAGCAGCGTTTTACCGCAGCCAGGGGGGCCGTAGAACAGCACACCCTTGGAGGGTGACCTGTGTGCACATGTGCGTGCAAAAGATGCAATAAGCAACAGTGGAATTCTATGAGTACGTTTATGGGAACAGCACACCCTTGAAGGGAGACTGTGTGCACATGTGCATGCAAAAAATGCGGTAAGCAACAGTGGAATTCCGTGAGTACGTTTGTGGGAACAGCACACCCTTGAAGGGAGACTGTGTGCACATGTGCATGCAAAAAATGCGGTAAGCAACAGTGGAATTCCGTGAGTACGTTTGTGGGAACAGCACACCCTTGAAGGGGGAACTGTGTGCACATGTGCATGCAAAAGATGCGGTAAGCAACAGTGGAATTCCGTGAGTACATTTATGGGAACAGCACACCCTTGAAGGGGGGACTGTGTGCACTTGTGCGTGCAAAAGATGCGGTAAGCAATACTGGAATTCTAGAAGTACGGTTTTGGGAACAGCACACCCTCCGAGGGTGACTTGTTTGCATGTGTGAGAATGTGAGATTCTCATGATCAACAAAAATAGTGAATTCACATTTCACATAACTCCACGTGTATGGTGCTGACACAAGGAGAACCAAGGGGGGCGCGGGTGCAGTCACAGGCGCGTGCAGTCACAGGCGCGTCGTAAAACAGAATCAAAACAGCTGTGGTACTTTTCATGATATAAGTGAATAATTGGAATAACATGTGCATGTAGAGCTTAGTATGGCACAAGGGAGGCACATACCTTCGTGACAATGCGTGCCCGCGCTCTGTACACGTCATGCACCTCCGTTTATCACGTTTCTCACGCACGCACACACAACAACGGACACACGCAAGCACTCAAAGCCGTTGTGATGAGTCACATCAATGGGACACATAATCAGGGTTGGCCAGAACCGTATATATTCACCGTATATGACCGTTTTGATGATTTCCCTGCCAAAAATACCGTATATACACCGTATATACATATGGTTCTGGCCAACCCTACACATAACCCAAGGCCGTTGTGACAAGTCACGTCAATGGGACGCACACATGACGCATTTCACACGGCTAGGGTCCCACCCTGCTGTCCTTTGGACAGAAACGAACGAAAAGACACCAGGGTGGGGCCCTAGCCATGGAAAGTACCCTAACAAAAACATCTTTGCCGCCCAAACTCCATCAAAAAGGCATTTGGCAGTTTGAACTCCTCTTCTCTTCGTTGACGCCGAGGAAAAACCAAGACCCACACCTGCTCCCCTTACACAACAACCCCCCCCACCCCCACCCCCACCCCCACCCCCACCCCCACCCACACAACTCACATGCCGAATTTCTCAAACTTCTCTGGGTGCTCCACTGGGTACTGGATAAGCTCCTGCAGCTCACGCTTAACGTGCTCCAGACCACCTGTGTGTGTGTGTGAATGGGTGTTTGTGTTTGTGTGTGCGTGCGCACGCGGATGGGTAGGTGGGTGGAAATATTTGGGTCCAGTTACTTATAGACAACTGGACATCCACATTTAAATTGCTGCTTTGTGACAAGACATGGAAAACCTAAATGGGACACGCCTATGTACACTGAGCATAATAAACCAGCAAAATCCTCCATTTTCAAAATTGCACATTGAACTGCTCGAAAAAATTGGGGGTTCTAGAACTTTCACAAACGTTATCGAACCTTTGCTCCCCAAAAATCGAACTGAACAACCCTGCTGAACATAATAAACCTTGGTGGTTGAATGTGGTGCCAACATCAGCTACAAGAGAGCAGCTGCACCCCCTCAGCGCCCTCTGACGATTGTGGTTTTGGATGCAGGAATCAGCTTCTACGGGCAACTGCACCATGTTTGCACAGAAGGAGCGCAAAGAGCAGGCCTGGCCATGCCACACCTGTGTCTCTCCTAGAAAAGACAGGACGAGCATTAAGAGCAGGCCTGGCCATGCCACACAGTCTCTCCTAGAAAAGACAGGTCGAGCATTAAGAGCAAACTCCGCGGGCAATGCATCAACACTGCCAGCACGGTCGAAAGAAGGGGGGGGACGGCTAAAGCACCCACACCAGGCAATGCACGATTTAAAAAAGCTCACACAAACCAACCACGCCAATAATATTTTAATACCAAAGACGCTCACCGATGTCCTCCCAAGTTACGTTGGGCACCTCCACCACAGTCTCACGCAGGGCACTGGGGTTACTCATCCCTAAGGCGGTCTTGAAGTGGTCCTGTGCGTGTATGTTGTGTGTGTGTGTACATGTGTGTATGTGCGTGTGTATGCATTTGCGTTTGTGCGTGTGTGCATGTTCGTGCGCGCACATGGCGACATGCAGCATACTCTGCCTACTAACGATCATAGTACACAGGTCATTGGAAAGTATGGGGCACAAAGGCTCAAACACACAGCTGCTGTGCATAGAGTGGATGGGCTCAAACACGCGTATGTTTGGGCCTTTCAACTCTGCCACTTACACAAAGGCTCAAACACACGTGCTTCTGCCTACCAAATCAACCCCACTTGCGCCATGACTCAAACACATGTTTCTGCCTGCCAACTCAACCCCACTTGCACCATGACTAAAACTCACATGTTTCTGCCTGCCAACTCAGAAAAATGTGAGTTTTGGTCATGGCGCAAGTGGGGTTGAATTTGCAGGCAGAAACATGTGTTTGAGTCATGGCGCAAGTGGGGTTGCGCTGGCTTTGCGTCATGGCGCAAGTGTGGTTTAGTTAGCAGGCAGAAACATGTGTGTTTGAGTCATGGCGCTAGTGGGGTTGAGTTGGTAGGCAGAAACATGTGTGTTTGCACCAATGTGCATGTGGGGTTGAGTTGGCAGGCAGAAGCATGTGTGTATGAGCCAATGTGCAAGTGGGGTTGAGTTGGGAGGAAGTTTCGCTTTGCCCAGGGGGGTCATCTGAGCAGAAATCCAAACATGCAGTGCTGCTGATTTTCCACGGCCATCGCGCACATGATCCTATCCCATTGAAACTGAGACAACGTGTGTAATGGGGATGCTGAGCCTCGGCAAACAGATAAGGATTAGAATGCATTGGTGGGCAAGGCTTATCCCCATCTGTTTGCTTATCCTTAGGTTTGGCCAGGACCAGATATATACGGTATTAGTAATGCCAAAGAAATCACCAAATATACGGTCCATTTCAGTGAAGAATTGGCATGTGAAGTGGCCCCTGGTGCCCTGGCATTTCCTGCCATGCTCTGGCCACGTAATGGTGTCCATTTCAGTCAGATGAAGAATTGGCATGTGAAGTGGCCCCTGGTGCCCTGGCATTTCCTGCCACGCTCTGGCCACATAATGGTGTCCATTTCAGTCAGATGAAGAATTGGCATGTGAAGCGGCCCTTGGCGCCCTGGCACCAGTTACGCAGGTTCTCAGCGCCCAGCACGGTTCTTGTTGCCCGGCTGGTTCGGGTCATTCGTTTCAGGTCGTTCTTTTGCCCAAAAGAAAGAAACCCAAACCAGCCGGGCAACAAAGACTGTGCTGAGAGCCATGTCAAGGACCTACTCTGAAAAGTGAAACTGAAAACTAGGGCACCACCCTCAGCGTCGACGACGACACAGCACGCGACCAAAATTACAACACAGTATCCATCGCAACACGCACACTTGAGCACAAAGTCACACACATACACACACAACACTGCACACTTACTTGAGTGACGGCCATGGAGTTCAGCACCTCAGCATCAATTTCCTCGTCCTCGAGGTCGATGACGTCCATCTTCTCACGGATGCACTGCAGATAGGATCAAGGAGGCAAACGTGTGTGTATATGTACGTGTGTGTGTGCATGTGTGTGTGTGTGTGCATGTGTGTGTGTGTGCGCGTGTGAGCATTGTTTGTGTTTGCATTGTGTAAGTGTGCGAGGCAAAAGGCACACGAATGTTATTGATGACGTGCACCTCACCGCAGATGCATCGCAAAAAAACAAAGTTTCTTGGAGCATGGTCATCATGGCCTGGCAAATGCTTATAACTGGAGACTATTAAGACGTGATATGCAAGCTCTCAACTAGTGCGATCAGCTTCAAATATAGAGGGGAAGAAGGAAGGGCACACACAAGCACTAACGTACTGCATCGAGGGAGGAAAACCATAATGGGTTCCGTTTTGTGTTCCCACCGCCCCTCCTCCCCTCCTGGTTCCAGCTAAGGCCATTTTTAACTACACGATGTATGCAGACGAGCAGTGCAAGCGCACACACACGCACACACACACACACCTGCAGTGCTGCCTCCGTTGTAAGGGCTGCCAAATCAGCACCCACAAAGCCATGGGTGTCTCGTGCAATGGACTCCAGGTTCACGTCTTCATCCAGCTTCATGTTCTTGGTGTGGATGCGCATGACCTGTGCGTGTGTGTGTGTGTGTGTGTGTGTGTTGGAGTGTGGACAGCTTTGATTAAGGATGAGTGGGTGATGCACGTTTCTGCCCCAAACCGCTGGGCTAAGGTGGCTAGCCAACACCAAGCAGCGTACAGGGGCTTATTGAGGCTGACATTTGAGGTTCCCAAGCCACAACTGAGGGAGATACATGTCACAGCAAAAGGAACATCTGCACATGCGCACGCACAACACGAGCACGACAAGCCCATTCTTGTTAGGCACTCTGACATCAAAGGCCGTGGCTCAAAAACCGCGCGCGCACGCACGCGCGCACGCACACACTCACACACACACACACATGAACGCATGCACATGCACGCACACATAGGAGCCAAATTCACACATACCTTGCCACCACAACACTGGCCCCCGTTACTCACAGCCATGCAGCCTTTCTCCCACTCAATGTCACACACACACACCTCTAATCGCCCAATCTCGTCAGGCACGCCAATATCAATCTCACGGTCGAAGCGCCCAAAGCGACGCAGCGCAGCATCGATGGAGTTGGGACGGTTGGTGGCTGCCATGACGATAACGTGGGCACGACTCTTGAGACCGTCCATCAATGTTAGGAGTTGGGACACGATGCGGCGCTCCACCTGTGTGTGTGTGTGTGTGTTTGTGTGCATGCATGCGTGTGTGAGTGTGTGCATGCGTGTCCTAAAACACACGTATCTTTTGTGTGTGTGTGTGCATGCGTGTCCTATAACACGCGTATCTACTGTGTGTGTGTGTGTGAGTGCGTGTTTGTGTGTGTGCATGTGTGTGTGTGCGTGTTTGTGTGTGTGTGCATGTGTGTGTGTGTGTGTGCATGCGTGTCCTTAAACACGCATATCTTTTGTGTGTGTGCATGCATGCGTGTGCGTGTGTGTGCATGCGTGTCCTAAAACACGCATATCTTTTGTGTGTGTGTGTGTGTGTGTGTGTGCATGCGTGTCCTAAAACACGCGTATCTACTGTGGCAAGCGCTGTTGTACGACAACAAGCAGCAGCGCCTCACCTCTCCTTGTGTCTTCTCACGCTTGGGTGCGATGGAGTCCACCTCGTCGATGAAGATAATGGAGGGGGCGTTCTTCTCAGCCTCTTGGAAGACCTGCATGAGTGGGGAAAAACGGGGAAGGGAAGGGGTTGCCATTACTGTGATTGCACGTGTGTGCTGCTAATGTGCACTCGTGCGCTACTAACATGCACGCATGTGCTGATAGCGTGCACTCGTATGCTGATAGTGTGCACGCGTGTGCTACATGCTACTGATGTGCACTCATGTGCTACTATACTAACGTGCACGCGTGTGCTACTCTAATGTGCACTCGTGTGCTACTCTAATGTGCACTCGTGTGCTACTCTAATGTGCACTCGTGTGCTACTTAAATGTGCACTCGTGTGCTACTAACGTGCACGCGTGTGCTACATGCTACTGATGTGCACTCGTGTGCTACTAATGTGCACTCGTGTGCTACTAATGTGCACGCGTGTGCTACTAATATGCACTCATGTGCTATTAATGTGCACTCATGTGCTATTAATGTGCACTCGTGTTCTATTAATGTGCACTCGTGTGCTACTTTAATGTGCACTCGTGTGCTACTCTAATGTGCACTCATGTGCTACTAATGTGCACGCGTGTGCTACATGCTACTGATGTGCACTCGTGTGCTATTCATGTGCACTCATATGCTACATGCAACTAACGTGCAGCAATCCAGGCTCAGGGGGGAGAGTACTTTTCTAAAACACTAAAAACACGCTGTGAATTAGGCAGAGGGCCCCAGGGCCGGCTGTGTAGCTGCTGCCTGGGTTCCTGCACTGCGTACTTCACTTTGTGGCGCTTTAAAGACGGACCTCAAACGTACTAAAACGTTCTTACGCTCCCTGTGATGCTGTTCAAAACGTGCTGTTCAAAACGTGCTGTTCAAAACGTGCTGTTCAAAACATGTTGTTCAAAACGTGCTGTTCAAAACGTGCTGTTCAAAACGTATCAACTCTGAACAGTGCCAGCAGCTGCCCAGTGATACTGTTCAAAACGTGAACCATACTGAGCAGTAACAGCAGTTGCTTCATTTCAGCGAGGTCTACGCGTGTGTGATTTCTCCAGCAAAAATACACACGCTGTTGCTGTTTTTGTCATACTGTTTAGTAAAGGCTGGTGTGGGCTCACATGTTTTTGCGCATCCTCTGCTTTTGTTTGAGTGTCCGATCAAGATTTTCCTGATCCAGCACTCTAAGAAAACCAGAAGAAGCACTAAAATTGAGCCCTCACCGGCCTTCACAATACAGAGCACGACACAAGTAGTGGCTGGCCCATGCAGTCCGCCGCTTACTTCCATGCCAAACATGCGCACTCTAGTTCTTTGCAGAGTCGAGGCTGAATGTTTGAAGGTCCGTTGAGAGTGGGTGATTTGCAAGACCGCAATCCACGCCAGAAGGGTCCATCAATGCATGACCGTGATTTGCAACACTGCAATCCACGCCAAAAGGGTCCATCATTGCATGACCGTGATTTGCAAGACTGCAATCCACACCAGAAGGGTCCATCATTGCATGACCATCTCTTCATCGTTGCATGACCATCACTTCATTGTTGCCTGACCATCACTTTCAAATGGCATCCACCTTGCAGTGCTTTAATTTAACTGCAGTGTTTTGAATTCGCTCAAAGCGCAGGTAGACCTGTCAATGAGACACAGACACAAGACGGCGAGGAATACATACCTTGCGCAAGTTGGACTCTGACTCTCCGGCCAGCTTGCTCATAATCTCTGGGCCGTTCACGATGACGAAAAAGGCACCGGTCTCGTTGGCAACGGCACGCGCGATGAGGGTCTTGCCAGAACCAGGGGGACCGTACAGCAAGATACCCTGTGTGTACGTGCGTGCGCTTCTGAGCGTGAGTGTTTGTGTTTGAGTGTGTTTGTGTGTGTTTGTGTTTGTGTGTGTTATTGTATGTATTTGTGTTTGTGTGTGTGTGTGTGCGTTTTGTGTGTGTGTTTATGTGTGTGTGTGTGTGTGTGTGTGTGTGTGTGTGTGTATGAGCATAAACAGGAACATCATAAGGGGAGATACCCTATTTACTTTTAGCACATGCATGGAACAGAGCTAGGGAGAAGCTACGCGATTTATCGTGCACATGTTTGTCATGTTCAAAAAATTTGCGTGCGAAAGCGTGTGGGCGTTTATGTGTGGGCGAGTATGTGGACGTTTGCTTGTAAGATCTTATCAAGGAAGGCCAAACAGCAACTGACTAGTTTGGACATGCATCTGGGGGACTGATGGGAGTCTTCACTGCTGACTGAAATAACAAAGACTGAAATACAAAAGCACCACACACCAATATCCACGCAGGTATGCCTCCCTTTACGCCGTTCTCCACACACCCACACCCACACACACCTTCTCCACCCACCCCCACCCACACACACCCACACCCACCCACACATACACCCACACACCCACACACACCCACACCCCTACCCACCCCCACCCACCCACACGCATACGCACACGCACGCACGCGCACGCACACGCGCACGCACGTACGCACCCCCACCCCCACCCTCCCACTCGCGCGCACACACACACACACACACAAACACACACACACACATACTCACACACACACACACCTCCACACACCCAGACCCACACCCACACCCACACCTTAGACAGCTTGATACAGGTAATCGTGATTAGCTTCCCCTTCCTCCCCATTGATGCACACCCGCACCTTTGGTGGCTTGAAACCGGTGGGCTGTGAGCAGCTTATATTCCCTCCCCCCACACACAAACACATCCACACCCGCACATCGGATGGCTTGGCATCGTTGGTTGTGAGCAGCTTATATTCTCTCCGCCCACACACAGATACATCCACACCCGCACATCGGATGGCTTGACACCGGTGGGCTGTGAGCAGCTTATTTTCCTCCCCCCACACACAAATACATCCACACCCACACCTTGGGTGGCTTGACACCGATGGTCTTGAACAGCTGTGGGTGCCTGAGGGGTAGCTCCACTAGCTCACGGATCTGTGAAAGCTGCTTGCGCACACCACCCACATCATCATAGCCAACCTGCATGTGTGTGTGTGTGTGTGTGTGTGTGTGTGTCAGAGAGTGTTAAGAAATTTGGCCAGTTCTACTTAACAGTTGCTATGGAGACGTATGCAAGTGTGCCCCCCTCCCATAGCGTGACTCGGTATGCCTTTGTGACAACACCCTGGCCTTCATACTTGTAGTACAGCTGTGCTACAAGTATGGAGCCAGCTGTACTACAAGTATGAAGGCCAGGGTGTTGTCACAAAGGCATACCGAGTCA
>Ga0307947_1003746_pt1 | contig 12140 bp, 12 predicted proteins | sample OrgLakmetagen232_FD_201840 | JGI IMG/M metagenome (GOLD analysis project Ga0307947, IMG submission 201840) | Saline water microbial communities from Organic Lake, Antarctica - #232 | ecosystem: Environmental > Aquatic > Non-marine Saline and Alkaline > Saline | place: Antarctica: Organic Lake...
ACTCATACGCAGCCAAGATGCTTTGAGAAACATGCCTGCACAGCAATTCGTTTCATTGCTTTGCAGGCATGTTTCTCAAAGCATCTTGGCTGCGTATGAGTGGGCGAGGGGGTGTTGCAGTGTAGCCGACCTGTGTTCGTAAGCACAGCAATTCGTTTCATTGCTTTGCAGGCATGTTTCTCAAAGCATCTTGGCTGCGTATGAGTGGGCGAGGGGGTGTTGCAGTGTAGCCGACCTGTGTAAGCACAGCAATTCGTTTCATTGCTTTGCAGGCATGGACAGAGGAGCGGTGCCCCCTAGTCTGTATGCCCCTCTCCCCCAAGCAGGTGTGTGCAGCATGAGATGTCGCGCACAGCAACAAGTCAACACATCAAACTTTTGTTTAGCACACACACACACACACACACACACACACACGCACACGCACACACATACACACACACATACACACACACATACACACACGAACACGCACGCACAGTCATTGTAAACGCACACAACTCTCACATGTGCACAAGATCGTTGGCCTCAAATAAACGGCCGAGGAACTAACTCCACTCCCCCTGTGATTCAGCTGCTGCAGGGGTCCAGCTTCCCCCTCAGGGGAATGGTCTTGGCCCTGGTGGGGAGCAGAGCATTGAAGATTTCATCATGTCAGACCCAGGCTTCCCAGCAACGCTCATGGTATGTGTGACAAAGGGGGGAAGGGTGCGGCGTGGGGAGGAGGGGGCCTTGAGTGTGAGTGCGTATGTGAGTATGTGTGCATGCGTGCGTGTGTGTGTGTGTGTGTGTGCACGTGTGTGTAAATATGTGTGTGATGGTTGGCTTGTTTAAGATCAAGTTACCATCCGAATGTAGATGCTTGTAAGTGCATGTTTGCGTGTTGTTGTTTGTGAAGTTGGGGGTGTTGATTTCAGGGTCGTTCTGTTCGTTTTTTGGGTAGCAAGGGTTCGATAAAGTTTGTGAAAGTTATGGAGCCCTCAATCTGTTCGAGCAGATCGATGCGCAATTTCAAAAATTAAGGACTTTGCTGGTTTCTGTGGTCGAATTTGTCCGAGACATGCTTTTATTGCTGAATATATGTAATAAATTAGTGAATGCCCAAAAACCCAGAACATTTGACGGCCATCTAAGGCTCTTTCCTGCATTTTAGGCTGCACTTTTGAACCCACTTGGATGCAATGAATGAGCGAAAAAAGGGTTAGTACGGTGTGCAACGTATAAAGCATCCGAATGTAGATATTTGTGAGTGCACGTGCACGTGATGTTGTTTGTGAGTGTCAGTACGGTGTGCAAAACGTTTAAAGCAAAGGTGAAGCAAGGAGAGGTATGCTGGGCCCAGGATACCGTTGAATGAAGACACGGCTTGCGCAAGGAGGCGATCATACATTTGAACACCACCTTGCGCACACATGCGCGCAGTCACACATTTGTTCCTGATCGCACACACATTCATGCAAGAGCACGAGGCAGGCATATCCACATACCAAGCGTAAAGAATATCACTGCCCTTAGTAAACTTTTTGGGGTTGGCGGTGATCAAATTATTTCTGAAGAATGTTCTTTTTGCTTACTAATCTTCGAGATTTTACAGGGATTCTACAGGATTTGGCACGGGGGTAGCACCAATTCATTGTTCTATTGTTTTGATGTTCTTGTAAAAATATAATATTGTTCTGTAAAAAAATATATTTGTTTGGGGCGATGGTGGTGTGTACATGTACGTACGGTGTGCGCACATAATCACAGGCCAATGCAATGGATGAAGACATGCGTGAGAATGTAAAGCTGTCAGACACTGCAGCAGCAGGAGCAGCAGCAGGGGGGGCGGAGGACGTAGGATTGGCACCGATCGGTCAGGTAACCGCGGTGTGTGTGAGTGGTGCCAAGGGAGGGTTTGTGTTTGTGTGTGTGTATTTGTGATTGTGTGGCAAGGCAGTGTGTGCTGTCTCTGGGTATGCCTCTCGTGTGTCTGTGTCTTCATGTGTATGTGTGTGTGTGTGTGTGAGTGTGTGTGTGAGTGTGTGTGTGTGTGCGCGCCCGCGTGTGTGTGCGTGCGTGTGTGTTTCTGTAAGGGAGTGATAGCTCCTGAGCCTGACGTCAACAACAGATTAGTAGTGATGATAATTGTGGACACAAGATGAAGCTCATGTCAATTCACCATTACCCCAATTGGGGAGGCTGTGTATGCTGTGTGTGTTCAAGGTGGGTGTATGCTACGTACGCACGATTGAGGAGGCGCATGCTGTGCTTGCACTTATGGGTGTGTGTTTGCAGGATTGCCACACGTGTTGGTGTCCTCCTTTTTTGGACAGGCAGGTAGTACACCAGATGCATAAAACCAACAAACGATGCACTTTGGCCTGTCATCCACCGTGTGAATGTTACGTATGGAGCTGATTGCTGTGTGACTGTTAGGAAGGTGCTGAATGTTATGTACGCAGCTGAATGTTACGTACGCAGCTGAATGTTACGTACGCAGCTGAATGTTACGTACGAAGCTGAATGTTACGTACGGAGCTGAATGTTACGTACGCAGCTGAATGTTACGCACGGAACTGGATGTTACAAACGCAGCTGAATGTTACGTACGGAGCTGAATGTTACGTACGGAGCTGAATGTTACGTACGGAGCTAAATATTATGTACGGAGCTGAATGTTACGTACGGAGCTGAATATTACATACGGAGCTGAATGTTATGCACGGAGCTGAATGTTACGTACGGAGCTGAATGTTACGCACGGAGCTGAATATTACAAACGGAAACGGAACTGGATGTTACGAACGCAGCTGAATGTTACGTACGGAGCTGAATGTTACGTACGGAGCTGAATGTTACGCACGGAGCTGAATGTTATGCACGGAGCTGAATATTACGAACGGAAACGGAACTGAATGTTACGAACGCAGCTGAATGTTACGAACGGAGCTGAATGTTACGTACGGAGCTGAATGTTACATACGGAGCTGAATGTTACGTACGGAGCTGAATGTTATGTACGCAGCTGAATGTTATGTACGGAGCTGAATGTTACGTACGGAGCTGAATGTTATGTACGGAGCTGAATGTTATGTACGCAGCTGATTTCTGTGTGAATGTTACGTATGGAGCCAATTGTAGTGCTTATATTGATGCGGTAGATATGGTGTGTGTTTGTGGGCAACAACAATACTTGCTCATGCGTAGGGTTGGCCAGAACACGGTGTATGTACAGTGTTTCTGGCAGGGAAATCACCAAGTATACGGCTATATACGGTGTATATATACGGTTCTGGCCAACCCTACTCATGCCTCTTAGAGACCGTTCATGAATAGTCATTGGTCATTGTACTTGCTGGTGCACACACACACACACATTCATACACACACACTTTCCCTCTCCCTCTCTCTCTCCCTCCCTCCCTCCCTCCCTCTCTCTCTCTCTCTCTCTCTCTCTCTCTCTCTCTCTATCTATCTATCTATCTATCTCACACACACACACACACAAACGCAACACACACAAACACACGCACATCTACCACACACAGGGGACAGGCAGGCAGGACGAAGCAGGCATGGCCATGAAAAGGCATGCCCATCAACACAGCGCACCCACCAGCGCCGTCAGCATGCCTGCAATGGGTTCCTTGCCTTTAAATGGCACTTCTAGCTGGAGCCATGAGGGTGCGCACACATCGCATGCACACACAGACACACATACACACACAAGCACAAACACAAACACCTGTGAACGCCCACGCGCACATGTACAAACAGCCTTGCATACACATGCATACATACACGCACACACACATCCAATATGCGTGCACACACACACGCAAACACACACACACACACATCACACACACACCCCTTGACACATGTGTAGTAGGTAATGCCGCCGGCAGCAACCCAACCAGCATAGACGGGGGCACCCTCCTTCCTGCTTTCAGTCAACCTCTACCCCACCCCACTTCCTCCTCCCTGGACAACTTCCACCCACAACAACAGCAACCCCTCCATTTCTCCCAACACCCGCACCTGTACCCCCAACAGCACCAGCAGCAGTTCTCGTACCCCAGCCACTACCCGAACCAGCAGCATCAACAGAGCCAGCAGCACCAGCAAACGCACACCGGTAAACATAGGCGTGCACACTCGCACATGAAATCATGCAAACTCAGGCACAGGCACAGGCACGCGCGCGCACACACGCACACACACGCACACACACGTAGCACACACACACACACATACATACAAACAGACACAGGCATAGGCACATGACTGCCTGCAACTCAACAAACACACATGCAGCACACACAGACACACACACACGTACACACACACACACACACGTACACACACAAACAGGGAGGCCGCATGACATGCCTTACCCACATTTCGGGCAGCACCAGCAACAGCAGCAGCCCCCTACCTCCCAAGCCCACCAACAAAACTTGCCCACAGGCTTTACGTACCGCCCCACAGCATTCCAGGTGCGTGTGTGTGTGTGCGTGCGCATACGTGCGTGTTTGTGTGTGTGTGCGCATGTGTGTGTGCGTGCGCGTATGTGTGTGTGTGTGTGTGTGTGCCTGTGCACCTGTGTGTGTGCATATGCGTAATTCTCTGTGTGTGTGCATGTGCGCATGGCTGTGTGTGTGCACAGCTGTCCTCGCTCAAGCATTTTTTCACTCCCGCGGCTCGAGGCACACAAACCAACTGACTCACACACACACTGTACACTCACATACATACACAAACGCATGCACGCACACACACACACATACATACATACACAATTTAATACGGACCCACAAATGCACACACACACACACACACACACACTCGCCAAAACGCAGCTGTCCTCGCTCAACATCGAGGCCACCCCACAATCCGTGATTGAGGCCCGCGCGCGCGCCCTCATTGATAGCAGCAGCAGAGCAAAGGGGGCCATCCCGCCCACGCTGCGCGGGGGCGGAGGCCGGCAGCCCTCAGCCAAAGTTGCAGCAGCAGCAGCAGCAGCAGCGCCTCGTGATGGAGCCGAGTCTGATGATGGCACTGCAGCCTCGAAGTGGGTGTTTCTGTGCTGCTGGTGGTACTTTTTTTTGTGAGGAGAGGTGGTGTGCAAAGACGGTACTGAGGTGTGTGTGAGTGTGTGAGTGTGTGTGTGTGCGTGTGTGTGTGTGCGTGTGTGTGTGTTGCCTTAGTGGCACAGTTTCAGCAGCGGCTATCTCCTTCAAATATTTTGCTCCTTTGACCTGCCACTCCGAGGAGTGTTGTAAGCAATCTTAAATCATTTGTACACTTCGCTATTTTTGGACTCGCAAGATTGAAGGAGGAGTATGCTACTTTTCGTAGCAGCCTCTGCTGTGGCGCCTTGACAATTGACTAGAGTTGTACATTTATGTCGTGTATGCCTGTGAAAACTGTCTTTGGAGGAGCAAGTGCTGTCTTCTGCGTGGTCAATAATACACTCAAAGGGTTAAAAGCGCAGCGTGTTCACACAAACCCTGACACACACACACACACACACACGCACACACACACACACACACAAACCCTGACACGCACACACACGAACACACACACTCACACTCACACTCACACGCAAATACACACACACTCACACACACATACGGACACAAACACACACAGCACCGGTTGTGTTGTCAAGTTGCGCATGAAATGAGCCGTGCTGTTTGCCTGATGTGTCAGTGAGTGATAAGTTGAAAATGAAGCTGTGTGCAGAGCTCAGTTTGAAGGGCTTCACTAAAGCGTACTCAAGGGTGCTCCTGTTTTGAGGAGCAGCTATGTTTACTTTGTGTCATTGCATGTGCTTGTCTCTGTAAGATACAGAATGGGGCGATTTGAATTTGTGTCTATGGAACTCGTGACACTCATTTTACCAAACCGCTCATAACACTAAGGTTGGCCAGAACCATATATATACGGTGTAAGTACGGTATTTTTGGCAGGGAAATCACCAAATATACGGTCATATACGGTGTATATATACGGTTTTGGCCAACCCTACTCATAACAACACCATGGTATTGTACGAAGCATTAGTTCAATTGGTGTGCGCAGCCTCACATTCTCAGGAATACAAACCTCCTTGTGCTGAGGCCATACAAAGATGACGTGTGTTTGTGTGTATGTGTGTACACAGGCACATATTCCAACGCTGGAAGTGGTGTGCTTCCTATGCTTCTCAAAGTTTTTAATTTTCTAATACACATACACAAACACACACACACGCTTTACCACAAATACGCACACACACAAACTATGCACTCACACACACACACACACACACACACACATACACACACACATACACACACACACACAAACACACACACACACACACATGCACACTCCAGGAACAAAAGGGTGAACAAGGCAAAGCATGCCACGGACAAAAAGGTGCGCTTGATTGTAGCACCTCTTTTGCAACTCTCCACTCTCCCTTGCATCAAACAAATAATATCAAGCATCGTCGGTGATACTGCTGCCTGGCATACATTGATCATCGTCAGTATACCATTGCGAATATTGTTTGCATGCACAGCGCATGCAGGAGCACCTACGCACACAACCTCAGCCCTGCTGTATTTACAAAGAAACATACGCACATACACACACAACACACACGCGTGCCCGTACAAACACATGCGCATGCACACACACACGTGTACATTCATGCATACACACACGTGTGTGCCCGTACAAACACATGCGCACGTACACACACGTCTACATTCATGCATACACACACGTGTGTGCCCGTACAAACACATGCGCACGCACACACACATGTGTACATTCATGCATACACACACGTGTGTGCCCGTACAAACACATGCGCACGTATTCACACGTTAACATTCATGCATACACACATGTGTGCCCGTACAAACACATGCGCACGTACACACACATGTGTACATTCATGCATACACACACGTGTGTGCCCGTACAAACACATGCGCACGCACACACACGTGTACATTCATGCATACACGCACGTGTGTGCCCGTACAAACACATGCGCACGTACACACACGTTTACATTCATGCATACACACACGTGTGTGCCCGTACAAACACATGCGCACGTACACACACGTGTACATTCATGCATACACACACGTGTGTGCCCGTACAAACACATGCGCACGTACACACACGTTACATTCATGCATACACACAGGGACGTTACGACACAAGTAGCAAGGGCAAAGCAGCCGGCGACAAGCCGGTGCGAGGAAGGGGCCGCCCCTGCATACTTGACACAGAGGGGGTGCAGGCACTGGGGCCATGTCAGAGTGTGGGCTCCGTGTTGGATGCAAGAGGGGGTAGCATGCAGGTGTGTGGTGTATATGTGTGTGTGTGCATGTGTGTGATGTGTGACTGTCTGTTCTTTACTCTGTGAAAGCAGAGAAGGTTGGCAAATGTGTGACTGTCTGTACCTTGAACTCTCTAAAAGTAAGGGAGGTCGGCGGGGATGTGTGACCGTCTGTGCTCTTTGGAAGTAAGGGAGATCGGCGATTGTGTGACTGTCTGTGCTCTTTAATAGCAAAAATAGTTGGCAGATGTGTGACTGTCTGTACTCTGTACTCTTTGCAAGTAAAGGAGATCGGCGGATGTGTGACTGTCTGTGCTCTTTGAAAGCAAGGGAGGTAAACGTACAGGGGAAGCAGGGGAAGGTACGGGTGCGTAGGGTATAGGGTAGGGTAGGGTAAAGAAGGATGCGTAAGGTAGGGTAGGGTAGGTAATGCTGTGCCTGTCCGTGCTCTTTAGAGGGAGGTGGGTAGATGCACGGCAGTCTGTAAGGCTGACTGTCTGTAAGGCTGACTGTCTGTGTGCGTGACTGTCTGTATGCATGACTGCCTGTATGCATGACTGTCTGTATGCGTGACTGTCTGTAAAGCTGCCTGCCTGTAAGGCTGTGTAGTTGCTGTTGCTCAGAAAAGAAGCAGGAGGAGACTTTCTTGACACACGTACAGGCACACACACACGTGCACGCACACACACATACAGACACACATGCATGCATACACACATATACAAACACACATGCACGCATGCAATCGCGCACACACACACATACACACACAAACATTGCGCACACACACATACGTCACGCGCACACACACACACACGCACACACACGCGCAATCACACACACACGCACACACACACGCGCACACACACATACATCGCGCACACACACACATACATCGCGCACACACACACACGCATGCATTCACGCACACACACATGCACACACAAACGCAGCGCATTGATGAGGAGATTGGCCTGAAGGCTGCATCCAGCTCGGCAGCAAAAAAGGGTAAGAGCTTAGTTGTACTTATATATTACGTGTCTATGTGCATGTGTGCGTTATTACAAGTGTGGGAGTGCACTACATGAACTCGTGCATTGTGTGAACGCAAGCCTCGCAAGTATGTGGGTGCAGGTTCATGTGTGTTGTGTGCATGTGTGTGTGTCTGTGTGTGTGTGCGTGTGTGTGTGTGTGTGTGTGACTGGTTACGACACCAAAAGCCAAGCCCTATTGCTGTGGAGGTTGCAAAGAGCCGTGGGAAACTCTCAGCATCGTAATCAAAAGTTTTGCTCAAACACATGATAGTTTTGACACGAAATATGGACGCGCTTGGTCCTGGAATGTTCTTAGCTTCGTCTAAGGCGTGATGCGGTGTATGTGTGTGTGCGTGTGTGTGTGTGTGTGTGCGTGCTGTGGCATACAAAATCAGATCAGCCATTGTAGGGTCTGAGTCAGACAGTGAGCGGTAACAAGGGGTGTGGTTTTGGTCTGGGTCTTCTACCAGTACTACGTGTGTGTGTGTGTGCGTGTGTGTGTGTGCGTGCGTGTGTGTGTGTATGTGTGTGAGAGCATGCGTGAAAACCATGGGACAGTGAATCAAATGTTCACGACGGTGGGCCCTGCAACTCCATTGTATGAAATCGCATATCTGTATAGCGATGACGCCCTGAAACGTCTGTTGTAATATGAGGTATACTCTGCACTGTTTTAGCAATAGAGTTGGCAAAAATATACGTGTGTACCTTACATCAGTGCCAGAACCGTATGTGTGCCTTACATTAGTACCAGAGCTGGCCAGAACCATACGTGTGCCCGTATGTGCTTCCCTGGGTTATTAGTTGTTAGTGAAATGCATTCGTTTGGTCATACACGGTGTGTGTCTACGGTTCTGGCCAACTCTGATTAGAAGCCATGCATGAGTAGCAGGCATGCATTCCTCGGCCCAACCCAGCAGCCGGCGCTTCACGGTTACTGTCACGGTTACTTTCACGGTTACTTTCACGGTTGCTTTCACGGTTACTTTCACGGTTACTTTCACAGTTACTTTCACGGTACAATCAAGGGCACCGTCACGGTTACTTTTACGTTTACTTTCACGGTACAATCAAGGGCACCGTCACAGTTGCTTGCACGGTTACTTTCACGGTACAATCAAGGGCACTGTCACGGGAACTATCACGTCAGCTTTGTGTGTCATGCTTTTGCTGTATCTCTGTGGGTGTGTGTAGCTAGAGGCATCACACACGCAGGCTCGTGTGTGCTCTCACTCATTTGTGTCGTGGCTGAGTTGCAGAATGGTAGCAGATCTCTGGTGTCTCACTCTTTCTAGATCTCACACACACACATGCACACACATACACGCACAAGCACAATCACACTCACTGCTACGCACACGCACAAACACACACACGCAACCATTTATACATACTCACAAACAGGGTTGTTCAGTTCTTTATTTTGGGAGCAAGGGTTCGCTAAAGTTCGTGAAAGTTCTAGAACTTTCGAACTGTTCGAGCAGTTTGATGTGCAATTTCAAAAATGGAGGGTTTAGCTGGTTTCTGTGGTATACTCGTCCAAAAATGCTTGAATTGGCTTAATCATAAGTATTATAAGTATATAAGTATGAATTAGTCAGTGTACAAAAAATCAGCGTTTGACGGCCATCTAGTTTTTCTTCCTGCTTTTTGGGCTGCAATTTTGGACCCAGAACTAAAAAAAGGCTTAAAGTTCGACGAACTTTCAATTGCTCGCGAACAGCATTTTAAGGGTTTGTTAAAATGCATGAAAACCCCGAACTCAACAACTCTGCTCTCAATTATACACATGCATACACACATACTTACATGCACACACAAGCATACACAAACTCTTGTTTGCGTACATGTTGCTCCCACACAGGAAAGTCACTGGGCAAGACTTCATCACAAGCAGCTCTGACGAGCCCACGGTAGGCATGGTTGTGAATAACTTCCGTGTGCTTGTGCGTATGTGTGTTTTTATAATGTATGTGCTGTCTGCATGCGAGCATATGTATAGGGCTGGCCAGAACTGTATATATACACCGTATATGACCGTATATTTGGTGGTTTTCCTGCCAAAAAAATTGTATATATAGGGTTCCAGCCAACCCTACATGTGCGGCATTCGCTGCACAATAATAGGCTTGGCTTGGAAGATGATTGCCGGAGCAGCGTGCGCTTGCATGCCTGCTCGCTTGCAATGGATGTGAAGAACAGCTGGACTTGTTGCTATTTGTTGCAGCAATTCACACGCGCGCACACACACACACACACACACACACACACGCACACACACACATACACACACACACACACGCAAGCCTACACACTGCTTTCCACTGCAAGCTCAATGTTAAAGCAATGAGCTCCTTTGTGCAAACGAAGCACCTTTTTGCAAACAAAGCTCCTTTGTGCAAACTAAGCTCAGCTAGAACCCCCTATGCCTTCTGTAAAGAGGAATGTAGCGCACACACGTGCACACATTTGTACAGACACGTGTTCTCACACACACATACATACGCACACACGTACGCGCACACACATACATACAGGTCTGGTGCAAATCCCCGCCCCGCCAGCCTCTTGCAAAAGAGCAGCAGCAGTGCTAGCCTTGGAGCACCCCCTTCATTAGGTGAGCAACACCCATGCATTCACACACACACATACTCATACGCACTTAGGTGAGCGACATCCATGCATCCACACAGGGGGGTTTAGGGTTAGGGTTTAGGTGAGCAATGCCCGTGCATCCACACAGGGGGGTTTAGGGTTAGGGTTTAGGTGAGCAACACCCGTGCATCCGCACACACACACACACACATACACATACACATACGCAAGTGTCTGTATGCACACACACTCAAACTCACACACTCACACACACTCACACACACACACACACACACACTCACACACACACACTCCAGGCACAAAATCAGGTGGCGTGGGGCGCAGCTATAAAGGGGGAGGCGGTCACAGCGGCAGAGGGGTGACAAAGGGTGCCACACACACGCAGCACACAAATGCCGCCTTGCTGCGCCGCACGCTGAGCTGCACTGATGTGCCACTGGAGCCAGACATGCTGGCAAGGCTGGTGCGTGTGTGCGTGTTTGTGTGTGCGCGTACGTGCGTACCAGTGCTTCTTTTTTGGAGACGTATGACGTCTTTAGACGTGAAACCCCTACTATTTGGGCGTGGGAGAAAGACGTGAAACCAAGGATTTGGGCCCCGGGGGGTCTCCCGGGAAAAACCGACCAAGGGCGAATTCGAGGCCTTTGGGCCCTTCGAGGGCCAAAATTTAGCCTCAAAAATCGAAAATTTCAACATTTTAGAATTTTGTTTTGATGGTTGGTTCGCCTAAAAGAAAGAGAATTAAGCAGGAAGAGAAAAGAGGGGGAAAAGCATGGTGAGACCAGAGCCATGCAGCCTGCATGGCTAGAGCAGAAGAATGGGCCTTCCAAGTACACACAGAAGGGCATGCTACTGGACAGGAATCAGCCTGCGCGCAGCAAGTGGTTGCAAGATGGAGGTCTGGGGGAGGACAATCTGTACTACCTCTGCTGCAGCATTTGCAGCACCAAGGTGAAAATTGCATGCTGCAATTTTCAAAGCAGGTCCCAGAATATCAAATCCCATGAGGCAAGCCAGCTGCATCAGCGCGCAGCACTGAAACGGCAAGAGATTCAGGACAAGAGGGGTGTGTTGCAAGGTTACCAGGATGCAGCTGCACAGCTCACAGCTCAGCGCCGTGTCGTGCCAGACAAACAGCAAGCCTCAAGACGCGCACA
>Ga0307947_1003748_pt1 | contig 12138 bp, 9 predicted proteins | sample OrgLakmetagen232_FD_201840 | JGI IMG/M metagenome (GOLD analysis project Ga0307947, IMG submission 201840) | Saline water microbial communities from Organic Lake, Antarctica - #232 | ecosystem: Environmental > Aquatic > Non-marine Saline and Alkaline > Saline | place: Antarctica: Organic Lake...
GCTGATCGCCCTCGACCGCCAAAGCCAGCGCCAGCAAATGGTCGGTTTCCGCGGAGGAGTCCCCTAAGGATTGCGCCATTTCGAGGTCCGCCACTGCCTCTGCGGACGATAATGAAGACGAAGAAGGCGGCGTCGCCTCAGCAGCTGTTGTTGGTGCATTCCCTTGTTGCTTTAGCTGTTGGCCGCCTTTCAGTTTCGCAAACCCACGGTTCACAAACGCCCGCGCTTGCCCACGGTCACTGTCGACGGCCACGGTCGCCGCCGCCACTGCTTCGTCAAAGCGGCTCAGCATGGAGTAGCACTCGGCCACGCCACACAGCGCCAAGTAAAACTGCGGCTCCACCTCCAGGCATTTCTGAAACTGCGCCAAAGCTTCTCCGCCTCGCCCGAGGGCCCGTAGAGTGGAGGCGGCGTTGTGCAAGGCATCCAAGGAGTTTGGGGTAAAGACAAGCGCGGCATTGAAGTCTTCGAGTGCTTCCGAGGCCCGCCCCGCTTGCAGAAGCAGCGCCCCGCGGTTGTTGTGAATGGCGAAGGCCGCGTGGGGAGGGCAGTCGGAGAGGACGATGGCGGAATAGGCCGCGATTGCAGCACTCGCTTCGCCCGCCCGAAACAACTGGATGTATGTGTGTGTGTGTAGACGAGTGAGTATGTAACTATGGGGATGCGTGGTTAATTAACTAGGTAAGTGTGGCTAGATGAGCAAGTGGAGGGTTACAGCCAGATTAGATCGCGATCCATTTCTTTTGTTAAGTAGAGCCACAAATCTAGGACACAACCCCTAGCAAGGATGCGCTCGCGCACCATCCTTCAAATAGACTTAAAAGTGCCTCTCGATCTCACATGTTTACCCTTTTCGCATTGCCTCTTCTCTTGTTGCATCAAGCCACCGTCCTACCTCGTTTGCAGCGTCAGCTTTCAAGAGGCACAATTGCTCCGCCGCATGGTTGCGTTCGTCCTTCACAACTTCAAGATCGGCACTAGCCGCTGCTGCTTCGGTAGCCAAGTAAGCGTTGAGGCGTGACACCGCTTCTTCCAAACGACCCAAGCGAAGATACGACAGGCCTATGACACGCTCGATCTCGGGCGATGGATCGCTATTTCCCTCTTTCTCCGCTAATTCCAGGCACAGCGTGAAATCGCCAGCGTCGAATGCGGCTTTAGCCATATGAACAGCCTATCAATAAACATATAAGATCATAGGTGCTACACTGGATGATCCATCGATTTGAATACGCATTCAAAATGCATTGAGTATATCATTTTAGCGCAAGTAGCATAACCATACGAGATGCTTTCCTGCATACATGAAGGCGTCATTGGTTAAGCGACCTCCTAAAAAGTTAAAGTGCTCAAGGTAATATAACGCATATCTCTTGTGTACCACTAGCCCTTAACGCATGTAGTCCCTGCATCGCACCTGCTGGATGCGAGCTCGAAGCGTACCTCCTTCAGCTCCTTGCTCAGCTCTCTTTACCTCCTACGACTTCGACGATTGTTTGGGATTTTACCATGCTGCGCAATTTCTTGCACCAATCAAATCCCGCCACAACTAAAAAAATGTGGTCGGTGAAAACGTGAAAAAAATGTGGTGCGTTTAGAACGACAGTTAAGCTTACAGACTCTAGGGCATAGTCGTGGTAGATCTACAACTACGACGAACGCTGCGTCGCAGCTCGTTGCATTTTTATTCTCTGGGGTTGGCCGGTGTGACTTTCGAAGTCAAGTCCTTCTAAGGTAGTATTCCGAGGTCAGCGTTTAGGCTTTTCACAGTTTAAATCAAGTAGTTCAATAAACTTTCAAGTAGGACCGTGGATAAGATTGAATTGAATGATAAAGCCTCCAACTATATATCAATACATGCTTGGCAGTCTAGTGTGGTGGTAATTATGCTAATGGGCTCGATGTGCTGATTTCTATTGATGAAGCATATTGTAGATGACACAAGCAGGCAGCGAAGCCCACAAAGCGACAGAGCCGCTAGGGCTGACTTGAATTGTGTTGAGCGCGAAAAGAATATCTCATCAGAGGCAAAGCGTACTTCAAGAATGGATCGAGAAGCTCCGTCAAATCTCTTGAGTGAAAACCAATCAAATGAGAAAACCCTGCGGCTACGGCGGCCTTCTGCAAGGAGCGAAACTGTTCAAGGAAATCAGGTTGGCCAAGACCAATACACGAGAAACAGGAGCAGCAGCAAAGAATGCAAGGCTAGAGGCATAGAACAAGACTCCAGTGATTTCACCACTCAAGAGAAAGCTCACACTCAAGGACAAGCGCTCCCGGGTGTGCTGGCATTGCTGTGGGCATGGGCTCGTGAAGTGGTTGAGGCCTCTGGCTGGGCACCAGATCACACATCGTTCAAGGAGGCTAGACTGCACGAGCGATCGCGTGACCCGCACCTTGCGGAAACTAGAACATTCGTGAGCAGCAAAGCGGAGCGCTTATCGCAAACTCAAGCACGCACCGTTTTGGGAGTTGCCTTTGCAGTGGTGGTGATGGCAGTGGCGAAAAGTGGGTATTTGCCGGTTGCTTTCTTCCTCTGTGCGATTGCATCCCCGCTGATGTTCATAGTTTAGACCTACTTATGGTTAAGCAGGAAGGAATCTTGAATGTGCCTTGACTGAGAACGGCGCTTTTAACATGAATCCTAGACAAGCGAGCTGCTATAAAAATTCGTGTGTAGCACTACAATTTTTAGTGGGATATTTGCAATTGGCTGGGTATTACGATAAACCGCATCGTCAAAATTTGCCGTATTCACCTTTGATTACGAAAAACGGGTGTATTCCTTTGGCTTGTGCATTGTATTTAGAATTACGAGTTCGGGTGCCCGCGCGATGCGCAGATCAGGTGCAGTAAGTTTGGTGTGGAGCACCGTAACCTCTTGTTCGCGGCCTTGAGGTGCCTGTGGTTGAGTGCCCCGTGTAGTGCCCGTGGCGCGTGACCCTTTTTGTGCCCGTGGCCCGCTTATTCTTTTCTTATCTACAGCACATGTACAACAGAACTGTACATAAGTACAGTACAAAATGAAAGAGCGGACACCAACGAACGAACCACGAACGAAATCCCATTTAATACAAAGGATAAAACCCAGTGTCCAAATTGTACCACGGTAGCATAGATTTTACGTGCATTAGGGATTTCCACTTTTCTTGGGTACACTGGAGGCTGAGCTCTTTTAAATTCGGCATGAGAATTATAAGCAATGCCATTTCTAACTTGTGCTTGCACAATAGTAACAACAAAGGGATCGTTGAAATTTTCTTTACACGGCCGGGCGGTGACAATTCTTGGTGAAAATTGACAATCAATGGTTAGTTTCAAGTGACCCCAGTAAAAGCTTAAGAGGAACGTATTGAATCGAAAACAATCGAGAAGGTTTCTTTTCTTTCTTTTAATCTAAAGTGGTCGATTTAATTGAGAAATAGTCAAATAAGTCGTTGGTTCCGATATGTAGTGCAATCAAGGCAATCGTGAGAGATACAAACTAGTTATTTTAATCAATGTACCCCCCCCTAGCCGCTTTCAGTACAAAGAACGACGTAAAAGGAGGGGGGTTGTAACTTACTAACTTACAGGCAGAGAATATATACAAATATAAAGCGGCTTGATTTAGGATTCATTCTAGTGTGGCTCTCTCCAGACGCTTCAGCGGGCAGTTGGTCCTAATAAGGTTATAAACTCGATTGGTACGACTAATCGTAAATTCAACGACTATCTTGATTATTTTTAATTTATTTCGACCATAGGGGCAATGATTTCATCAAATTAAAAAAACGCCACTAAATTGGCAATTAATCCCACCACCAGGACACAGCCGATCCAAAAAAGCCCGGGGGTTTGAATTTGACGTCAGATTTAGCATTATATATAGCGCTACTAGGTACTTAAGTTGCTTAAATTTTGACGCTCATTTTAGTGCTAATTACAGATTGTGGCCTAAATTTTACGTCATTTTTGGTGCTAATAAAGTGGCTTTAATTCAAGTTCTTATTTTGCGCTAAATTGAAATAGTTATATTTGTGCCTCCCAACCCTCTCCTTCACAGATTTTAAATAGCGCTAAATGGATTTAAGGTCGTCTGGGGTGCGTTATAACTCTTCTTGGTAAACACACTGAGATGTACAGTATATCCTGCCCCGTCGTTTTAGTGTGGTGGATTCTACTAATGCAGTATATTTACAAGGTAGTGCGTAGCGCAGCACTCGAGGTAGGGAACTGTACCTGCCTTTTGAATTAATGCCACGCGATAGCACAGTTATGTATACGCTAATCACATTCAGCGATGTGGCACACTGTGGGCATTGAAACTCCATCGACTTGTTCGGAGGAAAGACATCAGATAGAGCCTTCTGAAGCGCGCGAATACTGCACACATCACGCGTATGAATTAATTCATCTCTCAAAGAATGTCATTTCGCCCTCGTCTTTCTTTGCACTGGGGGGAGTACAATCTAATCTAATCGACAAGGATAAATACTAATAAGTACACACGTAACGTATTGTTGATAATGGAAATCCAAACCATCAGTTACCACCCTTACGTCCTCTATATTTGTTTCACGTCACTTAAACGAAGCTTTGTCTCGCCAACATTCCTACACGCCGCATGCAGAAGCAATGCAGCGACACCAACAGATGTTACAGCTGTGGCAATAGGACCTTGGGATTGCTCTGTTGCATAAAGGAGCCTAAGAGGATTAATTAAGCGGGTTATAAACTGGCGGACAGTCAGGAGACTACACTTACAGTGTTCGGCACTTACGCCGCTGACTTTAATGCCATCGAGTGAGTTATGATGAGTAGATCACAACTAGACTTTCAGAGATGTGCCCGTCGTCTAAAAGAAATCTAAAACTTGTTTGATTTACATTCGTCGATTTCAAATGTTTACTATCGCAGGTATGGGCAGCGGCTGCGCTATTACATGCCTGAATTGGAGGCGAAAGGTGTGAAGCAAGTCAAACTGATTTTGAATGCGGAGCCAGCCGCCTGCGAAGCATTCGCCCAGTACCTGGACTTGCCGCCGAACGTAGAGCTGTTGAGCGACCCCTCGGGAGCCGCTGGCTTGCAGTTTGGAGTGGCGCGCGGCTTCCGCCCCGACGACGCTAGCCTGAGCCCGTATGTGAAGCTTTTCGCCATGCTCTTCGGCCTCGGCGCTCCCTTCACGTTGCCTTTTGTGATTGCGGGCTACCTTGGCAACCCCGGCGGCGTGCATGGGTATTCGAGGCCTCATTTAACCAGAAGAATGTCTCACTTTGCTTGGATTGCTCTATACTTTTTATAAGTAGTTGATATTTATTTTTTTTCATCATTGCATGACACTCATGTCATTTACTTCCTACCGCAAACTAACTACTATGCTGTCTAGGTGGATTGAAGACGCCCTCACCGTGGGGCAATTACAGGGAAGGTTCCCAGATAACGCGCTGGAATTTTCCGATGACGGGGCCCCACCCGTGAACAAATTTGACGAGCTCCCACTGGTGGGAGGCTGGGGGCGGCGGCCGCTTGAGCTCGCGACGCTGCGGCTGCAAAACATGGTGGGCATGTCGATCGCGAACTGGAAAGAGCTGGGGCCAGACGTGAAGGCTTATCCTTCGGTCCTCACGCAGCTGGGCGGGTGAGATATATGAAGGCATTGTTGAAAAGGACGCTCACTCTCGTGCGTTGCACCCTAATGTGTGTTTCTACTTTTGTGGGGGGAAGGGTGAGGGGCTAGTGGTGAATAGCGGGTGCTAAGTGTACAATATCACCATGCTCATCGGTAGCTAATGCTTTTGTTTTTGCCTCATTCCGTTTACACTGTGCATTTGCGGGGCCCACAGGTGCGTGTTGCTCGACGAAAGTGGTGCAGTGAAATACGAGTGGAAAGACCCGGGGATCTGCGCCGTGGCCTCCTTTGACGTCTTGCTGAGTGCCCTTTGAAAACAATAAACCATTCGAGGGCAAAAAAGGGTTTTGGTTGCGTCGAATTAGAGGAGTCTTCCCATTGGCTTTCTTTATCGTTAATTATTGACTCTAACAGAAAAAGAAAAGCGAGTTCCAATTTTAGTATCTTGTGTTATATTTCTATGTTTAATATTTAATTATTAATAATGGCACTTTTCAATTTTGATGTTTTAATTTTTTTAATCATCAACTATATATAATAATTAGGTGGAAATAACACAGAAATCAGAAAGCTTTTGGAAAGAGCAGAAATGTGCGTGCGTTGCGCGTAAGTAAAAAGCAAACAGCTTAGTTTTCAGAGGCCAATAGAGGACAGAAAAATTAGTGCTTCCCACCTCCGAACAGGCACACACCGCTATTTCACACAACCCATTTACAACTCTAGAACTTTGGGTCCACAAGCCACTCGAAGGTCATTCGTGCACTTTTTCACAAGCACAGTCCCGTACTTCCAGAAGCGAAGCACAGGATTACATGGAGCTCATTTCTGGAGGAGAACCACCACTTCGCTGTGGCCTTTTTCTTGCGCCAATTCCAAGGCCGTTTTGCCGATGATGGTCGCTGGGGGTGGTCCGAATCCTGGCAGAACCTGCACACATGTGCATGACAGAACTTGTATTTAAAAAAATGTACATCTATTAGAAAGCTGATGCGAAAACGTATTAAGACATCAAATGCACGTGATTCACCCTGTCTTTTGAAGCAAACATGAGCGCAGTCCGGCAATTCTACCGAGGAAAAAAAACAGAGGCGATAAAAGCATTTGTACCCAAGAGTTAGTACATTCGCAAAACATGAACTGAGAAAAAAAATGTGTCTTCTCACCTTGTCCTTCGCATCAATGTCCGCTTCAGCTTCAGTAAGAAGCTTTACAATGTCGGTACGACCGTGCGTCACAGCGATCATTATCGAGGTCATGCCATTCTGCAAGGTAATAAAGGCGATAGAATGCCAAAAGTTCAAAAAATATCTCACAAAAATCATTGCTTGAGCATGCTCAAAAATTAGCTCTTAAAAAAAACCTTATTCTTGGCGTCCTTGTCAGCGCCTGCTGCCAAAAGGAGTTCCATGGTGGCGACGGGTCCTTTGGTCGAAGCGTACAAGAGTGCTGTCCATCCGTTCTATCAAATCAAACATGGCGACGAAATCCATCGTTGAAAATTAAGCTTGACGACGTGCTCTTCTCACCTTTTCCGCAGTCGTGACGTCAGCGCCTGCGTCAATGAGAAGCTTCAAAATGTCGGCACGGCCGTGCTTGGCTGCACTCATCACGGCGGTCATGCCATTCTGCAAGGCAACAAGAGCAATAGATTGGCGAAGCTTGATCCATAACTCCTTCACAATGAGCTTGCTAGGAAAGAGGTAAATTCACCTTATTTTGAGCATTCACGTCGACACCTGACTCCAAAAGGAGCTTTACAACTGGAATGGCGTTCATGAACCTAGGAAAAACCTGGTCTTCTACAGCGCCGATGAGCGCTGTTTGGCCCAACTACGCCATGCGCACCACGAAGAAGGAAAAAAACGAAAAAGGAAAGTAGTTGGTAAAAAAGGAGTTGGAATCCATACAATACTTTAGACACCAAACTATGAGTGCAACCATATTCCGATTCCGAGGCACTTTTTTATAATCGCAAATGTATTATCATCAACGGTAGCAAAAGGAATGAAGTACCTACGCTTGTAAGCAAGCTTCTCGATAGTAAGCAAAAGCGATGAGAAGCCACCTCCTCACCGTATTTTCGACCGCGATGTCAGCGCCTGCTTCAATCAAGACTTTCATCAAGCCAGTTTTACCGAGGGTTGCGGCGGACAAGAATGCTGTGCGGCCGATCTAAATCAAGGATGAAGAGAAGAACACGTGTGCAGAAGCAGGTTGAGAGACAGCAGTAAATGCATGTGTGTGAGGTACAAAAAGATAATAAGATGAAAGAGAACAAGGAGGCAAAGTGTTGCGGAATAAGCCTATCGAGAACTAGCGAGATGACGGGGATTAGTTGAAAATTCGGCTTCACAAGGACTAGTGCATTTCGAGTTATTTCGCAACACAAAGGAAGCTAGCTGCATGATCAGGAAGATAAAGATCAAGGAAATCGAAAGATTTTAAAAGTGTGTGCGTCTTTCGATGAATGTTTGAATTAAGTTGTAAATAGGACCTCTTACTTCTTTTTGCATAAAAGTATTCAAGAGTGGATTATCACCTTATCCTTGGCGTTGACGTTAGCACCCGCTTCCAAGAGGAGCTTTGCAGAGTTGATGCCTTCGCCTTCATCGCCATAGCTCGTAACCATGAGCGCTGTTTCACCGTCGTTCTACATGATAGAGAAGTAAGCGAAGAAAAACACCAAGGCGCGCGATAAAGCGCTTTGTTGAAACACGACAAAACATGCAACTTTAAATTTTCAACAAAGCCAATCAAGCATGCACTGCGCACAAGCTCGTTTTAACACCCGTCCTTCCGTTGACAGCAAACAATTTGGAATCAGAAAGAGAGCTGAGTGCTATGCATACTGCGAGAGAAGTCCTGGCTCTTCTCAACTAAAAATAAAGGTGCATATTATCATTCAAAGTGTAGTTAACTACAAACTGCGATTCTCACCCCATTTGTAATCTCAACATTTGCGCCTGCTTCGAGGAGAAGCTTCACGGCTTCGGAATCGTTCTGAATCGCGGCAATGATGAGCGCAGGATAACCCTCCTGATTTGAAGAATAAAAACCAAAGATGACGATGATTAATCATTTTTTCAAGCTAAGGCTTCCAGTACAGTGAGAGGTAGAACACGTGAGCGCGTCAATTCTAAGGTCTATGATCACACGCAAGAATCATGTAGATTGAGTCGCACAGCGCGAGGCCGCACCTCGTTTGTAGCCTCCAAGTCGGCGCCAGCATCGACAAGGAGCTTCACGGCGTCAAAGTGTTCTTCCTCCAAAGCAATTGCCAGCGCCGTGCAGCCCTTCTGTGAGTGTTACAGACCAATACAACGCGGAAATGACAAACAATTAGGAAAAATCTCACATTTCACTCAAGACCAGCTTAGCACTAGCTTTAAAAAAGCTGCTCTTAAGGTGCATTCGATCCACATGTACCAAGGAATACAAGGAGAAGCAAGTGTGAGGGCATGGACTTTGTTGCGTGTTTGAGGTATGGTTTACTGTGCCCAAGCATTCTTCAATAAAAATAGGTATGCTCCACAACGAGGTGCTGTTTCCCCCATACAACTCTCTTTATTGGTCTCCTGATGATGTTCGATGGACATGAAAACTTACCACGTTCTTCGCCTCAGTGTTTGCGCCTGCTCCTAGGAGGAGCTCTACGACGGAGTTATGCCCGTTGGTCGCAGCATAAATGAGCGCGGTGGCCTCTTGCTGAATAGGTTTTGAAAAGCAATGGAGAGAATAATATAGCACGGAGAGTAATACAAACACAGTTTTGAAGTTGACTTACATATTGGACAAAGATATGAGACCACCCTGAGAAGAGTTAGAATAAAATACTTCAACGAAAGAGCTCTCGATACAGATCAACCTAATTGTCCAATTAGTACTCCGAAAGCAAGACGCATGTGGCCATACTCAAGCGCATAAAAGCAAAACCAGAATATATCGAACGTATCTAAGTGACTATTTGGCATGTATCGAATCTACAGTAAGTGCTGGCATTAGTAGCGGTGGTTTGTGGTAAACTACGAGTAAGTACATGCCCAGAGAATTCAAAGTACAGACTCGTAGGTTTACACGCACCGGTCCCGATTGCATGTCAATGTCGGCGCCCTTGCGAAGGCACTCTTGCACGAGTCGCCTCTCTGGGCTGCAGGTAAGAGCTCAGTCGGTCATTTGACTACACACACGAGGAAAAGTATTGGGCCATGAATAAAGCATCGTGACCATAAAGGGCACAAGCTCTCTTCAAAAAGGTGTCTATTATTTACGGTAAGTGGCGCGAGCTTACCACGACTGCTGCTTCTAGCACGGCTCACACCCAACAATTGCCTAATTGCCTTTGGTGACGAGCAATGCGTTGCGATGAGAAGCGAATCGTCACGCGGCATTGCAATGTCAAAGTATTCCAAGACGTCGCCGGCACTGTCATCCGATAGGTCCAAAAAGGGTCGGACGGTGGCCGCGAGCTGGGCTACGAGTGTATTTCGCGCCCACTTGAAGACCCTTACACGTGCTGCAGGCGGGGCCCACAAGAAGAAGGGATCAAGCTGATATGGACGCAGATGCAGCCCCGACGCTGGTACGGAACCCGCTGACGATGAAAGGATCGCACAATGTGCCAGCGCAGCAGAGACGAGAGTACCTGGGTCCTCATTGACAATAGAAAGAGTGGCATTGTGGTGCTCGAGGAGGTCGCGGGTGACGCGATCATTGGCCTCTACATTGTCGAGAGCTGTTGCACCATTCTTGTCCTTCACGTTGACGTCCATGCCAGCCACAATAAGCGATTGTGTTTTCTCGACGTTTCCATGCCTCACAGATTCGTTTAGTGGAATGCGACCATCCTGTAAACAAACAGTGAGGCATAAAGCTTTTAAAATAGTACCATCTCTTGTCGTGAATACTTGAGCATACCAGTGCCAAGAAAGTAGGCTACGAAAAAATATATCAATGCATCGAGGCAAAACTACAGAAAGAGCTACCTCGATATTGAATGTTCCAACGAGTTCGAGCAGACTTGCGAGCCAAAGATCGACCGATGCCCAATACTTCTTTGAAGCGAATCGGGCCGTGGCCGGGCCTTTAACCAAAGCTGCTCGGTATGCTAACAAGACTGATGGGCTCACAGCAGTCGCATCTCCAACTCAACCTGATCTTCCACCGCCATTGCTCTCGCACATTTCAGCTTTCATACCTTCCAAATGGTTCATAGCATCCTTAAAGCTGCCCTCAATTATGCCTTGAAGAGCTCGCAGCTGTGACCAAAAGGGATCCTCGGAACTCTCTGCTGTTGGCTTCGCTTGGTTTGCGGATTGGTTGCCATCGTGTTGGACAGCATCTTTGGCGGGCTGTCCGCTGAGCCTGCTCACTACAGTCTCCACATCATCACAAGTCGAATACTCTTCTGCCCCTGCAGTGAAGGCAGAGCGGCCAGTAGAGTTCGCTTGAATTCCCCTTCAATTATAGCCAAATACCCGGGTTCCATTCTTCTTGATGGGCCTTAGGTGCAACATATGTCCTTGCCTACTTACGTATTGGGAGGTGGTTATGCCGAACTACCGTACTTATGTTTCGCGAACCCCTCTCTTGAAATTTTGTAAAGATAGCGACTTTTTGGCGAATTTTCTCCCTATCATAAGACCTTGCGTTTCATACTCTACTTTGAATCCTTTGTGATGCTTGTCAAACATTTTCAAACATGCTTTCAATTGCTTCTTGGAATCGTCGTCCAAAGTATTTGTCCTAATGAGTTGTTCAACTCGAGCGCGGTCAACGTCTTCGTGTAGGCAGTTTATCATTATACATTTAAGTAAAGATTTGTCTTTAAATCAAAATCCAAATACATATTTATGAAAAACCAAGAGAAGTATTTCATAAAAAGAAGTGCGGGTCAATAGACATAAATCCTCTGAGCGAAACTACCACGCGAACGTGGTGGCTGCGCCAAAAATTCTGAGAATTCGGGGCGAAGTAGAATCGTACGGAGGAAGGGTGTGAAGAGCAGGGATCGAGGAAGTCTTGATGTGTATGACGCATCGAAAACAGAAGTAGCAAGTAGTGAAGTGCAGATTAGTGCTAGGAAGATTCATCCGGCAGTAAAAAGGGGGAGGTAAGTCGGTAATTGAAATCACGGGGAAATGGAGAGCAGCGAGGAACATAAAATGAATAAAGAGTGCGCCGAGTAGAAAAAGGCGAAAGAGCACAGGATTTAAGGAACTAAGCAGGACTGGAACTGGATGAATATAGGAGGTCGCAGTATTAGTTCTAATTCATGTGAACCGAAAAAATCACAATTGGCAAAAATTATATTCGAGACGGAGTCTTGAAAGAGCAATGAAAGTTGTCATACCTTAGAATGACCGAGAATAATGTTCTTGACAGCCGGTTCAAATTTTCCACTCCCTCGACTTGTTAACAAGAGAACCAATGTGCGCAAATCAAGCACCTCAGGCTCTCCAATTAGACTTGCCCACCCTAGAGATTCGTATGACTCCTCACACTCACATGAGATTAAAAGTGCTGAATGA
>Ga0307947_1003749_pt1 | contig 12135 bp, 14 predicted proteins | sample OrgLakmetagen232_FD_201840 | JGI IMG/M metagenome (GOLD analysis project Ga0307947, IMG submission 201840) | Saline water microbial communities from Organic Lake, Antarctica - #232 | ecosystem: Environmental > Aquatic > Non-marine Saline and Alkaline > Saline | place: Antarctica: Organic Lake...
CCACTTTCTGCCGCTATGTTTGCCACTTTCTGCCGCTATGTTTGCCACTTTCTGCCGCTATGTTTGCCACTTTCTGCCGCTATGTTTGCCACTTTCTGCCGCTATGTTTGCCACTTTCTGCCGCTATTTTTGCCACTTTCTGCCGCTACTTTTGCCACTTTCTGCCGCTATGTTCGCCACTTTCTGCCGCTGTGTTTGCCACTTTCTGCCGCTACGTTTGCCACGGTTTCTGTACTTTTCTTACAATGGCCACTGCGGTGTCTGACGAAATGTCTGGGTCACAACAAATGGAAACGTATAAGACTTTGATTGTGCAGGTGTTAGGACGACGTGCACTCTTGACATAAATACATACGCACACAGGTTTTAGGACTACGTGCATACTTTTGTTTGAAAAACATGAGTAGGGTTGGCCAGAACTGTATGTATATACACCGTATATGACCATAAATTTGGTGATTCCCCTGCCAAAAATACCGCACATACACCGTATATACCGTACAGACTTGGGTTCAGTCCGCAGCCCCAAAAGGATATTTTAGTTTCGCACTCCCGCATCAACCCCGCACCCTGGAAATATTTAATTTACACCAACCCCGCACAGGGATTTTTGCCTGACAGGCTCCAAAATACGCCAAAAATCCCCCATTTTCAATCCCGCACCCCCAAAATAAATAGATATTTTTCGTGCGCGCAGTCACCCCGCAGGGCAAAAAACGATATTTTTGCGCGGTGATATAAAGTCTGTACGGTATATGGTTGTGCACATGAGCAAACACCATCATGTGCGTTAATGCTTCATGCATCAACGTGCATTTTTGTGCATTAGCTAAATAATGCTTTTCCCATGGCTTGTTTGCCTTAGCGCTCGGAGCGCTTAGGGCTCAAGCCTTCTGAATACGCACGCATATGTACACGCACACTCACACAACACACATACACACACACGCACACGCACATGCACACACACACACACATACACACACACCAGCAAACAGGCACACTGACGTTAGCTTGTTTGCCTCAACGCTTTGAGCACGCAGAGCCTTGGCCTTTTAAGCATTTATACACACACGTACACCCATACATGCACATACACTTTTTAGCATACATACACACACATACATACACACACACACACACACACACATGCAAACGCACTTGCGTTTGCACTTGCACCGGAAAACGTGTGCGCAGACCTTTGCTTGTGTGCCTCAACACTTGGATACATGCACATGCACTCGCACTTGCACCAGAAAATGTGTGTGTAGACCTTTTTTGTTGTTTGCCTCGACACTCGGATACATGCACACGCAATCGCACTTGCACCGGAAGACATGTGCACAGACCTTTTTTGTTGTTTGCCTCAACACTTGGATACATGCACACGCAGTCGCACTTGCACCGGAAGGCATGTGCACAGACCTTTTTTGTTGTTTGCCTCGACACTTGGATGCATGCACACGCACTCGCACTTGCACCGGAAGGCATGTGCACAGACCTGTTTTGTTGTTTGCCTCGACACTTGGATACATGCACATGCATTCGCACTTGCACCAGAAAATGTGTGTGCAGACCTTTTTTGTTGTTTGCCTCAACACCCGGATACATGCACACGCAATCGCACTTGCACCGGAAGGCATGTGCACAGACCTTTTTTGTTGTTTGCCTCAACACTTGGATACATGCACACGCAATCGCACTTGCACCGGAAGGCATGTGCACAGACCTTTTTTGTTGTTTGCCTCAACACTTGGATACATGCACACGCAATCGCACTTGCAACGGAAGGCATGTGCACAGACCTTTACTTGTTTGCCTCGACACTCGGAGACATGCACACGCACTCGCACTTGCAATTGAAAACGTGTGCGCAGACCTTTACTTGTTTGCCTCGACACTCGGAGCGCACAGGGCCACTGCTCGTGTGGCGGAGCAGCACTGGCTCCAGCCTGGATTGATTACAGCTACCGGTGATGCCGCACGTCCTGCTGCTGGTGCTGTGGAGCACAACCTGAGGGATGGCAAACGTCCTGCTGCTGGTACTGTGGAGCACAACCAGAGGGATGGCACATGTCCTGCTGCTGATGCTGTGGAGCACAACCAGAGGGATGGTACATGTCCTGCTGCTGGTACTGTGGATCACGAACAGAGGGATGGTACATGCCCTGCTGCTGGTACCTTGGAGCACAACCAGAGAGATGGTACATGTCCTGCTGCTGGTACTGTGGTGCACAACCAGAAAGATGGCAAACGTCCTGCTGCTGGTACTGTGGTGCACGAACAGAGGGATGGCAAACGTCCTGCTGCTGGTACTGTGGAGGACGAACAGAGGGAGCAGAAGCAGCAGCAGCAGCAGCAGAGAGACTTTGACGGTGTGGTGTATGGTGGAGAACTAAGGCCCCCACAACCACAGCTGGACCCGCAGCAGCTGCAGCAGCAGCAGCAGCAGCAGAAACAGCAACAGCAGCAGCAGCAGCAACAGCAGCAGCAATTGCAGCAACAACAGCAGCAGCAGCAGCAGCAGGAACAGCAACAGCAGCAGCAGCACCCTGCAGTAAATGCAGCACGATGCGAAGAAGGTGCTGGCCTGGATATAGGCCAACTTGATGGCTATGTCAGGGAACGACGTGCAGCTGCAGTGGCAGGTGTGGAATGTGTGATATGACTATGTTGTTCCTCAAAAATCGTGTCACTTATTGTGGAATGATGTGTGGCTGCGGTGGCAGGTGTGGATGGTGTGGATTGTGTGATATGACTAGTTATGTTACGACTGTATCGGCTTTGTTGTTTCTCCAAAATAGTGTCACTTTTGTGTGGATAGTGTGATATGACTAGGTATGTTACAACTGTATCGGCTGTGTTGTTCCTCAGAAGTAGTGTCAATTTTTTGTGGATTGTGGATTGATATGACTAGGTAGGTTACAGCTGTATCGGCTGTGTTGTTCCTCAGAAATAGTGTCACTTTTTTGTGGATTGTGGATTGATATGACTAGGTAGGTTACGACTGTATCGGCTGTGTTGTTCTTCCAAAATAGAGTCACTTTTTGTGGAACAATGTGCGGCTGCAGTGGCAGGTTTGGAATGTGTGATATGACTATGTTACGACTGTATCGGCTGTGTTGTTCCTCCAGAATAGTGTCACTTTTTGTGAAACTATGTGTGGCTGCAGTGGCTGCAGTGGCTGCAGTGGCAGGTGCGGAATGTGTGTTATGACTATGCTATGCCTGAATCAACTGTGTTGTTCCTCAGAAATAGTGTCACTTATCCTGCTGTTGTGCTTTGCTGGGGTGACTGTTGCGGCAGTGGCAGGTGCGTGTGCAATGTCGATAGTTTTTTGATGTCGACAATTTTTTTGTCCTGCTCAAATATGTATATGGCTTGGAAAAGGTTAAAAGCATGGCTTGATTGCTGCAGTGGCAGATGCGTGTGCAATGTCGACAGTTTTTTGTCCTGCTCAAATATTAACATGGCTTGGGAAAGGGTAAAAGCAAGGCTTGATTGCTGCAGTGGCAGATGCGTGTTTAGCAACGCTGCTGAGTCTGTCCTGCTCAAAATATTTATATGGCTTGGAATAGGTTAAAAGCATGGCTTGATTGCTGCAGTGGCAGATGCGTGTGCAATGTCAACAGTTTTTTGTCCTGCTCAAATATTTATATGGCTTGGAAAAGGTTAAAAGCATGGCTTGATTGCTGCAGTGGCAGGTGCGTGTTGTGCAGCGCTGCTGATTCTGTCCTGCTCGGATTTTTATGTGGCTTGGAAAAGGGGTAAAGCACCGTTTGAGAAAGTGTTGTTTCAGTGAATGGCTTGGAAAGGGGCACAGATTGGTGTCACCATTATCTTTGGGGTCACCATGAGTAAAGCCGGATGGCATGGAAAGGGGCCGACGGAGGCAGAAGTCCGGAAATGTTCTTCTTTCAATTCATGTCGACAAATTGATGTGACATCATACTTGTGATATTATACAAGTAGGCTATCAACTCAATTATTGCTGGAATGGACGAACGAGGCTGGCCTGGGCGAGTGTGTGGCCTAGATGTGTAGCTTACAAATGTGCCCACACATGTGTTTGACACCTCGCCCCCGTCAGAGCTCAGTTCACCCCCAGAATGCCACCCGTGTATTAGCTTTATATCGCAAGTAGATACTGGATTTTAAAAACTATGATTGGTTAAGGAGGGGATTATTTTTGATCCTGACCACCCTTGTGCTGCTTTTTTCCAGAGGAGCTGCAGGAGCTGCAGGGGCTGGGAGCTGGCTGAAATTTAAGAGATCACCTACCACTGCGTCTGCTTGCAACTGTATTTCTTTTGTGATTTATGATTTGTAGAAAGGACTTCAAAACATAAAAAGCACTCAAGTTGGTGCTCTGGCTGGTCAGATGCAACTCTTGTGTGCTTCAAGAAACGAGTTCAAATGAATGGAGGGTTCACGCCACGGCTAAGTAGACACATGCCCCGTGATTCACAGCTTTCAAGCTCAGCTGCTTTGCAGTCTGCCAAATGGCCGTGAGCTTGAAATTGAAAATCATGGGGCCTGTGTCTTTGTCTTTACCGTTGAGAAGCATGGGGCCTGTGTCTTTGTCTGTGTGTGTCTTTGTCTTTACCGTTGATGAGACGTGTGTGCATGTTTTTACTCTTTTTGCCCATCCTGGGCCTGTTTCTCCGTCTTTACCGTTAAAAATCATGCTCAATTTTGCCCATCCTGTCTCAATTTTGCCCATCCTGCTCAATTTCGCCCATCCTGTGCTTTTGTCTTTATCGTTGAGAAGCTCTCCCTATCTCTCTCTCACACACACACACTCTCTCTCTTTCCCTCTCTCTCTCTCTCTCTCTCTCTCTCTCTCTCTCTCTTCCTCTCTCTTTCGTGCTCATTTTGCCCATCCTGGGCCTTCGTCAGCCCCCTCTGCAGGGGAGGTCAAGGCTCAGCGTTGAAGTCAAAGTTTTACATCGAGGAGATGAATGGTACTGGATCAATGCATTCCCATATCTGACGGTGGATGCTCTGGAGTTCAGCGGTCAGATATGGGGATGCATTGATCCATTACCATTCACCTCCTCAATGTAAAAACTTTGACTTCAACGCTGAGCCTTGACCTCCGGTGTAGGTTTGATTCCTTTGCTTTGGAGCTGTTTTCCTTTTCATTGGACGTGTTAATTGAACGTATTTGATTTCTCTTTCAAATCATGAGGCCTCCCGGGAGTTGATTCATTCACTTCTGTTCCATGATTGAAGGGTAAACAGGTTAAACCCTGAAGAATTCAATTTGACGGGGTAGAGTACAACCTCACGGATTTATGTGAAGGTTACAACCTGGAGGGTTTAACCTGAAAGATGCTACCTGAAGGGTGCTACCTGAAGGGTACCTGAAAGATGCTACCTGAAGGATACTACCTGAAGGATGCAACCTGATGGGGTATAGTGCAGCCTGAAGGGTTCGACCTGACAGGGGAGGGTTCAACCCGACTGGGGAGGGTTCAACCCGACTGGGGAGGGTTCAACCTGAAGGGTTCAACCTGACAGGGGAGGGTTCAACCTGACAGGGGAGGGTTCGACCTGACAGGGGAGGGTTCAACCTGAAGGGTTCAACCTGACAGGGGAGGATTCGACCTGGAGGGTACAAGGTTTACAAGGTTTACAAAGAAAGGCCTTCAGTCAAGAAGTGCGACTGCTAGCCTTAGCGTTAGCCAACCTGGAGGTACAATTTGACAGGGGAGGGTTCAACCTGACAGGGGAGGGTTCAAGCTGGCAGGGGAGGGTCTAAACTGATAGGGGAGAGTTTAACCCGACAGGGAAGGGAATAACCTGAAGGGTTCATCCTGACAGGGGGGTTCAACCTGGAGGGTTCAACTTGAAGAGTTCAACCTAACCCTATAGAGCTTCACTCCACCCATGCAATGCTGTCAGCATGCTATACTTAGGGTGCAGTTTTTACTTTTTAACACAGAAATGTCAATGCCTGCCAGATTTCACGGAGAACTTTAGCTTGATTACTTTTGGGACCTTGCAACGCTGTGAGTGCACACACACGGACGTGCATACACATGTGCATACACACATGTACATACACGCACACGTGTGCAATGGTAACAATGGGGGATGACCTTCAGCCAGGTTGTTTGGCTGATCGGTATGCAAACACACACATGCACACACACATACACAAACACATATACACATACGCGTATGCAAACACATGCACACACACACACAAACGTACATATACACACGTATGCAAACGCATGCATACACACACGTGTATGCAAACACATGCACACACACAGGCACACGCGCACACACACAAATCCACATACACACATATGCAAACACACACACACACACGCACTCACACACACACACTCACATAAAAACACACACACGCGTAAGCAAACACATGCAACCACACACACACACACATACGCACGCACACACAAACAAACCCTCACATAAACACACATGTGTATGCAAACGCACACACACATGCATGTATGCAAACACATGCACACGTCAATGCCACACCTGCAGGGTCTCAATACCTCCACCTCACCCATCCTGACCTCATACAATGGGGACATATCCTCCCTCAGGTAATCTTGAACAAAACATAGTTCATATACACACCATCTCTCTCGCGCGCGCGCACACACACACACACACATACACACACACAAACACACACGCATACCCACACACATACATACATACACACACACACACGCATACACCAAACACACACACACACACACTAGCAAAAGTGCACTTGCAAATGTGCAACCAAATAAGTACACACATTTTTCCCCATTCTCATGTCGTACGCTCACATGCTCACACACACATACACACACACATACACACACACATACACACACACGCACTCACACACACACGCACACACGCACTCACACATATAACAATCTAGGAGTTCACATTTGGGGTGGAGCTGGAGCTGCTTGTTTGGAGAGAGATCAGCCAACGGGACCTGCAGGAACTCCTGGAGGAGCAAGCAGATGTGCAGGGATGGAGGTGCGCGTGATTATTGCTACAGTACCCAGGCATGAGATCAAGTGCATTTGCGAGGCGGGTGTTGTTGTGGCTGGCAGGCAGGTAAGGTGTGCAGGGATGGAGGTGCGCGTGATTATTGCTAGCGTGCGGGCATCAGATCAAGTGCATTTGCGAGGCGGGTGTTGCTCTGGCTGGGAGGCAGGCAGGGTGTGCAGGGATGGAGGTATGTTATAGATTATTAGCATGCAGGGATGGTAGTGTGTGTTTTGAATCATTCGTGTGCAAGGATGAGGTGGCGTGCACCCTTAGAGTGCATGCAGGGATGGTGGTATGTTTTAGATCACTAGCATGTAGGGATGGTAGTGTGTTTTTTGAATCAGTAAGGATGAGGTGGCGTGCACGCTTTGTGTGCATGCAGGGATGGAGGTATCCAGTAATTCACTAGCATGCAGGGATGGAGGAGTGTTTTGATTCACTAGCATGCAGGGATGGAGGTATGTTTTAGATCACTAGCATGCAGGGATGGTAGTGTGTGTTCAATCGCTAGTGTGCAAGAAAACAGGATGAGGTGGCGTGCACCCTCAGTGTGCATGCGGCATAAATGCATCGAGGTGGTAGTGTGGGTTAGCTTTTATCTTGTATGTGTGTGCGTGTGTGTGCATGTGTATGCGACCAAGTAGGTTGAAAGGAAGCCGTGGCAGACCAGTGTTCCTGTTTGTGGGTTAGCTTCTTTTATGTATGTGTGAATTGGTGTGTGTGTGTGTGTGTGTGTGTGTGTGTGTGTGTGTGTGTGTGTGTGTGTGTGAAAGTGTGTGTGTGAGAGTGTGTGTGTGTGTGCGAGTGTGTGTGTGCGAGTGTGTGTGTGTGTTTGTGCACATGCCCTAGCGCGCTTTATCCGCACACACTATGTGCGTTTTAGCTAGGGTTAGCCAGAACCGTATGTCTGCACCACCTATGAACATGGGGGTGATGGTTTTCTTGCTAAATCATACTGCATGTACACCATATATAAATGTACACCATAAATGCATGTACACTGTATATGAAAATAGGTATGGTGATACCCTTGCTAAGTCATACTGTATGTGCACTGTATACTGTATGAAAATAGGTATGGTGATACCCTTGCTAAGTCATTTTGCATGTGCACCATATAAATGTGTGGATCTGGCCAGCCCTAGTTGCTTCACCTGTAGAAGCTGTGAGGGATGGCAGCATCAGTGCCCCTGTTCGCGGGTGCTCAGCTGTTATTTAGGATTGGCCATAACCGTATATATGCACTGTATTGACCGTATATTTGGTAATTTTCCTGCCAACAAAACCGTATGTACACCATATATATATGGTTCTGGCCGACCCTACTGTTATGCGTGTGTGTATATGTGTGCACACACTTATATTTGCTTTGTTCACACTGATACGCGCGTGTGTATATATGTGTGCTCACATACACACACACACACACATGTTTGCTTCATTCACGCATGCGTCAAATGCTACTGCCCTTTTTTTGCAGAGTCGTGAGGGATGGCAGCATCAATGCCCCTGTTCGTGGATGCACTGCTGTCGAGGTGGTCAGCCCTGTGTTGCATGGCGTACAAGGGCTCGCACAGATACACAGGTGCGTGATGTGTGATGTGTGTGTGTGTGTGTGCGAGTGTGTGTATGTGTATGTGTGTGTATACAGCCCTGTGTTTCATGGCGTACAAGGGCTCGCACAGATACACAGGTGCGTGATGTGTGGTGTGTGTGTGTGCGAGTGTGTGTATGTGTGTGGTCAGCCCTGTGTTGCATGGCGTACAAGGGCTCGCACAGATACACAGGTGCGTGATGTGTGATGTGTGTGTGTGCGAGTGTGTGTATGTGTGTGTGTATACAGCCCTGTGTTGAATGGCGTACAAGGGCTCGCACAGATATACAGGTGCGTGGTGTGTTTGCGTGTATGTGTGTGTATGTGCGTGGATGTTTGTGTGCTCCCCGTGTTTGCGTGTACATGTACATGTGGTGTGTGTGTTGTGCTTGTGTTTGCCAGTATGTATGATACGTGGTGTGTGTGTGAGTGCGTGCTTGCGTTTGCCAGAATGTATGATATTTGTGTGTTCATGTGAGTGCTGTGTTGGGTGGGGTGGGGTGAAAAGGCTAGCAGGAAAAAATTGTACGTGGTGTACGTGTGCATGTGTTTGAGTATGTGTGTGCTTGTGTGTGTGCATATACGTGTGTATCTGTGTCTGCACGTGTGTGTGCGTGTGCTGCTTTAGCTAGTCATATGTGGTGTTTATGTGTGTAGATATGCTGTTGTTTCTTTCCGAATTTAAAAAAGCCTGGACAAATTCTCCCTCATCACAGACTTGGCACAAGGCACACATGCAAAGGTGTAGGAATGTGCACACATACACACATGCACGTGTGTATATATGCACACATACACGCATGCACAGTGTGTATATGCACACACACACACGTATGCATGTGTGTATATATGCACACATACATACATGCATGTGTGTATACATGCACACACATACACACACTCACTGTGTATATATGCACACATATGCACATGCACGTGTGAATATTTGCACACGTACACACATGCACATGTGTATGTATATGCACACAGTACACACATGCACACGTGTAGGTATGCACACATACACGCATGCACATGTGTATGTATATGCACACAGTACACACATGCACACGTGTAGGTATGCACACATACACGCATGCACACATACACGCATGCACATGTGTATGTATATGCACACAGTACACACATGCACATGTGTAGGTACGCACACATACACGCATGCACACATACACGCATGCACATGTGTATGTATATGCACACAGTACACACATGCACACGTGTAGGTATGCACACATACACGCATGCACACGTAAGTGTGACTCTTGGCACTTTTCAGTGCTTGCGCACTATCACACTCATCTTGCTGGATGCACGTACAAAAATGTTTGCATTCTTCTCTTAACAGGCACACAACTAAACATACATGCACGCATGCACACACACACACACACATGTACACATTCACACATACACACACACGTATCCACGCACACATACACACATACAAACACACTCACACATATGCACGCACACAAATACACATACACACACTCACACATATACACGCACACATATACACACACACTTACACATAAGCACGCACACGTATACACACACTCACTCACACATATGCACGCACACACACATACACACACTCACACATTTGCACGTACACAAAATACACACTCACACACACAGGGTGACCACTGTACTGTCTACGCTGCCTGCCTCACCCAACCCCAGCTGCGCCCTGCACGTTCATGTTGGCACGCAAAAACGCATACTCACATTCACACATATGCACGCACACAAATACACGTATACACACACACACATACACTCACACACACAGGGTGACCACTGTACTGTCTACGCTGCCTGCCTCACCCAACCCCAGCTGCGCCCTGCACGTTCATGTTGGCTCCCACAATGGCTGGAGCCTCGACCACCTCAAGCAGCTGCTGCACCTTTTCGCCGTGTGAGTATGGGAGACAGGCATGCATATGTTGTCTGTGGTATGGGGCTGGCAAGCAGGGGTGGGGTTTGTGAAATGGAACGGAAAAGCAGGTCTGTGCAAATGGGAAAGCAGGACCGTGTGCAAATCGAAAAGCAGGTCTGTGTGCAAACGGAAAAGCAGGTCTCTGCAAACGGGAAAGGTCTTTGCAAATGGAAAAGCAGGTCTGTGTGCAAACGGGAAAGCAGGTCTGTGTGCACACGGAAAAGCGGGTCTGTGTGCAAACGGAAAAGCAGGTCTCTGCAAACGGGAAAGGTCTTTGCAAATGGAAAAGCAGGTCTGTGTGCAAACGGGAAAGCAGGTCTGTGTGCACACGGAAAAGCGGGTCTGTGTGCAAACGGAAAAGCAGGTCTCTGCAAACGGGAAAGCAGGTCTGTGTGCAAACGGGAAAGCAAATCTGTGTGCAAACAGACAAGCAGGTCTGTGCAAACGGGAAAGCAGGTTTGTGTGCAAACAGAAAAGCAGGTCTGCGCAAACAGGGGAGGAAGACACTTTCCTGAAAACAAACACAGCGCGAGCTTTCCTCTCGAGCACAACCCCCTCAAAATATCTGTGCATGTATACCTTGGGACAATTGTTGAATGCGTTCCCCATTTTTGCATCAAGGTGTTTGAGAAGTGTCTAAAGCCTTCCCCATTTTTGCATCAAGGTGTTTTGATAATTGTCTATTGCCTTCCCCATTTTTGCATCAAGGTGTTTTGAGAAGTGTCTAAAGCCTTCCCCATTTTTGCATCAAGGTGTTTGAGATGTGTCTAAAGCCTTCCCCATTTTTGCATCAAGGTGTTTTGAGAAGTATCTAAAGCCTTCCCTATTTTTGCATCAAGGTGTTTTGAGAAGTGTCTAAAGCCTTCCCTATTTTTGCATCAAGGTGTTTTGAGAAGTATCTAAAGCCTTCCCCATTTTTGCATCAAGGTGTTTTGAGAAGTGTCTAAAGCCTTCCCCATTTTCGCATCAAGGTGTTTTGAGATGTGTCTAAAGCCTTCCCCATTTTTGCAACAAGGTGTTTTGAGAAGTTTTTAATGCCTTCCCCATTTTTGCATCAAGGTGTTTTGAGAAGTGTCTAAAGCCTTCCCCATTCTTGCATCAAGGTGTTTTGAGAAGTGTCTATTGCATTCCCCATTTTCGCATCAAGGTGTTTTGATAATTGTCTAAAGCCTTCCCTATTTTTGCATCAAGGTGTTTGAGAAGTGTCTAAAGCCTTCCCCATTTTTGCATCAAGGTGTTTTGAGAAGTGTCTAAAGCCTTCCCCATTTTTGCATCAAGGTGTTTGAGAAGTGTCTAAAGCCTTCCCCATTTTTGCATCAAGGTGTTTTGATAATTGTCTATTGCCTTCCCCATTTTTGCATCAAGGTGTTTTGAGAAGTGTCTAAAGCCTTCCCCATTTTTGCATCAAGGTGTTTGAGATGTGTCTAAAGCCTTCCCCATTTTTGCATCAAGGTGTTTTGAGAAGTATCTAAAGCCTTCCCTGTTTTTGCATCAAGGTGTTTTGAGAAGTGTCTAAAGCCTTCCCTATTTTTGCATCAAGGTG
>Ga0307947_1003750_pt1 | contig 12134 bp, 17 predicted proteins | sample OrgLakmetagen232_FD_201840 | JGI IMG/M metagenome (GOLD analysis project Ga0307947, IMG submission 201840) | Saline water microbial communities from Organic Lake, Antarctica - #232 | ecosystem: Environmental > Aquatic > Non-marine Saline and Alkaline > Saline | place: Antarctica: Organic Lake...
ATAGTGTACACGTGTATAAGATGAAGAAAGCACAACATAGTGTATTGTGTATAAGATGAAGAAAGCACAACATAGTGTACACGTGTATAAGATGAAGAAAGCACAACATAGTGTACACGTGTATAAGATGAAGAAAGCACAACATAGTGTACACGTGTAAGATGAAGAAAGCACAACATAGTGTACACGTGTATAAGATGAAGCATGTTCAGCATGAGATGATTCCTGAAACCCCGTTGCTTGCTAAATGTTGTTAACTACAAGTGGCTATATTCCTGCTTCACTTTGTGTGTGGGTTGAGATGTGCACAATGACATCATATTACTTTGAGCACATGCAGGCAGGTTGACCTCGCTGCTACACTAGAGGAGATGCACTTTGGCAAGGAGGAGGAGGAGGTGTGTTTCTGGCGTGTTTACATAGGTCAAGGGGAGATAGCAAATTCCCTATTACGAGGATGAAACGAACTGAAGGTTACAAAATAAAAGGAAGAAAGAGAGGCGGGCTGGAAGAAATAGGAGAAAGTAGGGGGGGACAACCAGGTTGATGGCAAGAAGGGCAACGTGTACATGAAGGTCAAGCACGGGGAAGAAAGGAACCCTGTGTACTTAGGCAAGGCACTACCTACTTCATTCCTCCCCTTTTCTTTGCTTACCCGGCAATCACCCTGCATGTTAATATTATCAGACTGATAGCTGTGTGGGTTAGTTAATTTCCTGAGCTGCATATGGGCATTTTCCACCCGAGAAGTGCTAGTGTTGAAAAGAAAAATGTCGGTTGGAAGGAAGACTTGTGAGTCCAAGTTCAGTGCTTCGATAAGTGAACATTTGTCACACCCTGTATGCATACTCTGGAATGAGTGAACATCTAGTAATATGCATACTCTGGAATAAGTGAACATCTAGTAGTATGCATACTCTGGAAAAAGTGAACATCTAGTAGTATGCATACTGTGGAATAAGTGAACACCTGTCACACCCTGTATGCATACTCTACAGGTGTATAGGAAAATAAGTTGTGGCTCAGCAAGACAATAACATCATTCAAATTTCTCACACATTCCATCACTGGTATACGAGTACTGTTCTGAGGATTCCTCGCCCAACCCATATGCTTATGAGAGCACTCTCAGGAGTCTTGCATATTGCATACAACAATGAAATAAAAGAGGCCGTTCTCTCTCTCTCTCTCTCTCTCTCTCTCTCTCTCTCTCTCTCTCTCTCTCTCTCTCTCTCTCTACCATACATATATTATACAAATATGTACACAGCCTAAAGCCAGTGAATAGCAAGGCTAACAGTCCTGCACCACGCTCCTGCATTGAGCATATATGTTTAGACGTTTAGACACACCACAAAGCCAGTCAATGTCAAGGCTACCAGTCCTGCACCACATTTCTCCATTGAGGAAGATCTCTGCTGGTGCTGCAATAGGATTTTTGAAACCTTTCTGATCTGAACATATGCACCTTTCCTGCTGACTTATAAACAATGGGTTTGGATAGAATAGGAATTCAATTACAAAACGGGCCTAACAAGGAGATCGGGTTAAGAGTGCAACTCACGTAATCAGCTATTTTTAAATGGTGGTGCAATGCAAAAAAATCCACTAACACTTTTTGGAGCAAAGACCAGCTACGGGTGGCCAGATCTGTATGTCATTGTATGCCAACATGTTTATCCCCTAATGAGCGCTTAATTTTCTGCTAGTAGCACACTACGTCACACATATAAATCTAGTAGCCAACCCTGAGCTGAGACTGCACTAGCCACAAGACAGACAAGGAGGATGTGTCGTGCTATGCAGGCGACCTCTTCCTCTGGCTGCTGCCTTATATCATGCTTTTCAGGCGTTGTGCGTGTCACTCCGTAGGTAGGCCTGCACACCTTTTTCCACACTCATTCACAGGTGCTCCTTCGCTTCCGTGAAATGCTCACCAACAAAGAAAAAGAGGATCTGTGGGTGGAGTGGAGCAAGGCCAGCAGGTGCCTCCTCTCGATTGCTGTTGTCGAAGGGAAAGCACTCGCAATGCAACTTCATTCCTATGTTTTTGTCCCTTTACGAGGCTTGCTGCTTATTTACAAGCTTCATAAAGCTCAGGCAAATGTCATTGTGGAAGTTTATAATCAAATCGGGATGCCATTTAGAGGCTTGGTGTACAGTCAGTCAATGTAAATGCATGGACCCCAGTGTTCTCGTTTGGTCATCTTCTGCAGGGAGTTGCATCCTGGATTCACTTTGTACCTATGTATATGTAAAGCATTTTATGCCTGCCACAAAGCAGGCGGCATGCATTAAGAAATGCGCAACGCAACCATGCTTATCGTTCGATGATTCCATGCTACAGATTTTAACACTGTTGCCAATAACCTGTACACAGCAGCAGTAGCAGCAACACAAGTGAGATCTGCAAGTTCATAGGTCACCCTCCCTGTATACGTGGCAAACTCATACGTGCAAGCTCATACGTGCAAGCTCATATGTCACCCTCCCTGTATACTAATTACTAATGCTGGTGCGTTGCGTTGCTGGTAATCTACATGACAGGCTTGCTCCCCTGCAGCCCCACCCAGAGGGTCCATCAGGCGCAGCACTTGCTGGCATTGTGCAGCCTCTAGCAGGTAATGCGTGAGAGGTGTCGTTAGAATCAATCGTGCCTTTCGCTGTTCAGAGAGGTTATTCCATCTTGAAGCCAATTATAGGCCTAAGCAAATGTCATCAGCATTGATATTTCCAGCTTTAAACTAACTTGTATCATAATCAGCTGGGGGAGCCCACCCAGTTCTGTCAGACTACTTTTTTTTCAATTTGGCGGGGCCTACAAACACGCCTGTTGTAAACAGCGCAGAGTTTGCCTTTCCAAGCAATTGCAAGTTACACGGCTACTTTATTTGTGTGACGTTTTGGACAACCCATGCAGGTGTTGCCGATCGTGCGAAAGAGGCAGTGAGCAGCACACTGAAGCATTTCAATATCACAGAAGCTCCTGGCGGCCCTGAGACCGCGCCGACTGAAGCAACGCCAGCCGCCAAAGCAGGAAAGCAGCACCAGAAAAGCACAGTAGAGAAGGATGCCACTTCTCCAGCAGAGCTGCTGCAAGGCTAGGTTGTAACACACACACACACACACACATACACGAGAGAATGAGTGATCTGTTGGGTCGTAACCAGAGGGATGAGATGCAAAGTAGTCATCTAAACTGTACTTGTCAATATCTAACAAATCCCAGCAAGATTTAGTGCTTGTGAGTGGTAGTTTTGCTGTAATGCTTGTGAGTGGTAGTTTTGCTGTAAAAGGGAGGCATGTGTGAGGGATTGGGTGTAAAGGTAGGTAGGGAGCGACAATTTTCTGACCAGTGTGGTGATATTTTGGTGACGAATTGTCCTTACACTCACAGCGACTTGCCATTTTAAATTAGCGACAACAGGCCAAAATGGAATTGAAATCGATGTTTTGCCAAAACCTGTTGCCATTTTAATGTCGCGACAGCAGGCCAAAAGGGAGCTTATATCGATATTTTGCCAACACCTGTAAACCTGTTTTTAGGACATATAGGTATATTGCGCAAGTCGGGAGGGGGGGGCGCGTTCGGGTTCTTCACGTGGGTTGACCTCCTCACGTGAGGCACGGGACCTCCTCGCGTGTGCACACTTAGACGTCTGCAGACCTGCAGACCCTATCCTCCTCCTCCCTTCCTTCCACAATGGACTGAACTGGACTGCAAGCAGGAGGCCTTGAAGCCGCACAAATGGGGGGAGTGGGCGCACTTCTGCTGTAATTGCCAGCTCTTAACACAACCAAAATACTTTAAAAGATTTTGTTTAGGTATGTAATTACATTTTTAGATTTTTAGGTTTTCAATAGGTTTGTCTCCTGCTAACCAGTGCCTCCAGCAGAAAGGCTATGCATATCTCAGATCTTGATGCTGTAAAAGCACACATGCACGTCCAACACAAACCTAAATCAAAAAAGGTTTCAGATTCCATTAAGGAAGGCATTGTCGAGCATGAGTAAAACATTTAAGAATAAATGCAGTGTCATCCACTCAGATTTGATATACAACCAACAGCGTCTCGCTCTGTGCAACCATAGAAGGCCCACCAATCTGCCCCATCTTTCAATAGGTTTGGGCAAAAGTGACTGTTGGCCTGTGAAATGTTTTTCCGGCTCGAATTCAATTGCTCATTCCCTCCGGGCTCGTCCCGGTGGGATCGAGCTCGACCGTGCCCTCGTCCCCGGTCCGGGGGCCCGGGAACTCGGACGGACTTTTTCGGCTGATTCCCTCGTCCCCGCCCCCGGGGACGAGGGCACGGTCGAGCTCATCTCCTTCCCCCTGTCGCATTTAAATTTGGTTATATGCTGGAAAGTTACGTTATTAGTAAACAATCAGCAGGAATTAATTCATTCAGATTTAGTTTAGCCATTTCCCTAGATAGTCGCCTATGAAGGGATGACTTCCTACGTGCGTCTCCTCGGTTGAAAACTGCACCGTTTGCCCTGGAATTTTGCATCTCTTATAACATGTATAGAACTACAATAGCATAAAATTTCAGCTCTAGCGTGGGCTCTGTGGACCGCAAAGGAGTGAAAAAATAAGGTATCTTGTGTGATGGCCGGTAAAGGCACCAGCCTCTTGTGCCCCGATTCACAAATTTAGGCAGAGGAATATTCCTGACTGATTGTTTAAAGGGGGGGCATGCGTTTTCATCAGGAAGCTCGGAATGCAGCTTAAATGCTACACCAAAGCAGGAGGCGCCAGTAAGCATAACTTTTGGACGGCCTGGTCCGATTGATTAAAATTCATATATTCTGAATCCTGGCGTTGAGAGCTATTTATTGATATATATATGGGTCCAATCGGAGGGGGTGGGGGGGGGGGCTGGGCGGGCCCAGAGTTTTTTGGACCCCCCCTCCAAAAATTTACTGGGCCACTCTGACGAAGTTTTAAGTATTTCATCAGAATCCTCGGCTCAAGCCCAGTCGATTGGCACCCATTTTGGGCAAATTGGATTAAGGGGGGGGGCGTCTGTGGACATGTCCAATAGTCAGAGGCACACGCGCTAGAGTGCAGGCTGCGGGGCGAGTCAAGCCAATGGTGCAGCAATTCACCCCAAATTTACAGGATTGTGCCAGCATGAGATAGTCAGTGGAATTCTGAAGAAATGGAAGCAATGTGGGACTGTGTAAGCCAGTTATGGGTGCCTGGTAGGTGACGTGTGCATGGGCGTCCGTATCTCAATTTTTGCCCCACAATTCTGCAACACTTCAATTTCAGGTCTTGATGAGTATGCAGATGGATGCCTATTTGAAAAAGGAGCAGATTGGTACCCTTTTTGTCAGGTGGGGGCACTGGAAGTGGGTTTTGGGGGGGGGGGGGAAGGGGGAGGGGGGTCCAGCCCAAAAATAATATGTGCTTATCCAAATTTCTTTTCTGGCGCCTCCTGACCAAAGCATGCATTAATCTTTCTTCACGCTTCTTCTTATTTAGGTATGTCTTCTCACCAATATCTCAACACGGATTGCCATGAGTTTAGCGCAGGATGTCTGAATTAATACAAGCTAAACAGTGCGTAAAAAAATAGACCAAATGAGACACATACAACGGGCTCAAACGAGCTGTTTTGACGCCTCATTTTCAGGCGCCTAGTTCGTTGTGTTCATTGTATGTGATCGTTGTGTTCGCAGTCCGGATAAAAAATGTGTTAGCTTTCCATTGGAAAAATTCCTCGTCCCCGGACTTTAAAAGTGGTCAAGAGCATGTGGTCAAGAGCATACCATCTTTTTTGGGGGGTCTGTTATGGCAAGTCGCCATAAACACCGATTTGATCATTCCACCTCAAATAAATGTCATAAACTGAGTTGATACTTAATTTAATGATTATCGCATCACTGTTTCCGTGTGATGGTGTCCCTGACAGGTGACTGCAGAGCATTACCAATCGTACACATTTCACAAAAATTAAAATTCTAATTACATTTGCAAAACCACCCGCCTCGAAATTCAAATTTCAAAAATTGGCGGAGTTTGTCACGTTATATAAAATTTCAACTCTCTGCTGAGCTTGTAGTCCCGAGGACTGGGCCAGCATGCGCGGCAATTGAAGGAGAGGAGACTGATGGACCTCAATACAAGCAACGGTTATATTGACCGCCTGGAGGTGAACTGGCATGCTATGCTCCCATCTTTCAAATAGCGCACAAATCCTGGATACTCTCCCCGTCCAGGAGTAGCAGAGCAATGGACTGCAGGTGTAACCTCTTTCACAAGTCATCCTCTCCAAACACGTGCACGCATACATCACTTACAAACCTACGTTTTGTGCGCATGCACACTGCATATACTGATATACAAGCACACTGCACATACTGCACATACTAAATGCACACTGCGCGACATTGCATCTGCAACTACTCATTCTCCAGTATACTTCCACTAAACTCGCCAGAATTAGGACAGGAGTGGATTAGACCTAGCGTATGATATCAGACACCCGCTTCCCACTAGACAAACAGAGACGGACAGATGCACACACGCAAGAAGACAGGCACACACAACGATGCTGCTAGGGGCGATCCTCCTTGTAATTTTGAACAGATAGGCCGAAAAACTGTATGCAGTAATGGCCTGGAATTTCACAAGTGCCTAGCAATGAGACACAATCCTAGACGCTTTTTTCAACCCTTTTGCACCGCGAGCAGCCTGCACACGCACCATCACGGGCATGCACATAAGCGCACACACACACGCACACACACACGCACACACACACACACACAAACACACACACACACACACACACACACACATGCTTGGATCATGAAGTGGACAATTTGAGAGCCGTTGAGGCGCATGGTGTTGTTCTTTTAAAGAACATACTGTCACATTTCACTCCCTATGTATCTCCTGTTTTAAGTGAAGCCCATACCAAGAAGGCACACTCAGGTCGCCTGAAGTACTTGGCCTTCCTGCGAAACCCGCAGGGAGCAGGCTCGCCTGTTCAACGACCCCACACCTCACATCATTCATTGCTGCGTGGGTAGCCGGGGGTACTTCGCTGCACCTCACTTCATTCATTGCTGCGTGCCTACATATTTCTGAAATGACAGGTGGACAATTTCAAAAGCTATCGTGGCACGCAGCATGTAGGGCCCTTCAGAAGTTTCACAGCCATTGTGGGTCCGAACGGGAGCGGGAAATCCAACCTCATGGATGCCATCTCCTTTGTGCTGGGCGTGCGCACAGCACAGGTAAGAGTGTGTGTGTGTGTGCGCGTGCGTGTGTTTACTTGTATGTGTGTGTTGCGTCTACGTGTGTAGGTGTCTGAGTGAGCTTGAGCTTGAGCGTGTATGTGTGTTTGTGTGGGTGGGTTAGCGTGGAGGTGTGTGCACGTTAGTATTTGTTGTTATAAGGTGGATATAGACTCTGTGTTTGTTTTATACACCCTGGAGCTGTCTTTGAACCTCTGTAATAAATATAGAAACAATCCGGCGTTGGGCAAGTAGGTCTGCGATGTGGCAGAGTGGGCCGGCACCTTTTTAACCTGCCCTTTCATTTGCTGTCCTAAAAGACCGTTAGCCTGTCTAGATAATAGGTCTTAGCATGGCCTGTTCACACACACATATACACTGCTCTGTGCGTGTGTGCGTGCGTGCCTGACTGTGCAGCTGCGGGGAAATCTGAAGGAGCTGCTGTACCACAACAGCGATGCAGCCACAGAAGCGGACCGCCCAAAGCGTGGCTTTGTGCGTCTGGTGTACCATACCGACGAGGTGTGTGTGTGTGTGTAAGTGTGCATGTGTGTGTGTGTGTGTGTGTGTGAGAGAGTGTGCATGCGTGTGTGTAAGTGTGCATGTGTGTGTGTGTGTTGTGTTGTGTGTGTGTGTGTGTGTGCGTGAGAGTGTGTGTGTGTGTGTGAGAGTGTGTGCATGTGTGTGTGTAAGTGTGCATGTGTGTGTGTGTGCGTATGTGTGTGTGTGTGAGGGTGTGAGGGTGTGAGGATGCGGCGTGCGGGTGTGAGGATGTGGGCGTATGTGCGTGCGAGTGTTGATGTATGTGGGTTTGATCGTGTGTCTATGTGATTGCGTGTGTTGGGTGTCAACAATGCAGCATAAATGGCCTTGTGCGCTTGTCTGTGTGCTTCTTGGAAAGGATGGTTTACACATATTTTCATGTGTGTTTGTGTGTGTGTTTGTGTGTGTGTGTATGTGTGTGCGCGCACGTATGTGGGAATGTGTGTGCGCGCACGTATGTGTGTGTGTGCGTGTGTGTGTTTGTGCGTATGTGTTTGTGTGTGTGTGTGAGTGTGTGTGTGTGTGTGTGTGTATGTGTGTGTGTGTGTCACGCATCTTACAAAAATTGCCATTATTTGTACCTGATAAGTCAAGAAAGAAACTGTGAGGCTTTATAAAGTATACTTGTGACGTAAATGGGCAAGCTTTTCATTGCCTGCGCGGATTTGAGGTCACTTTACTGCGTCTCAGATATAGTTTGGTATATTTCTACACTACTTACTACATTGCTTAGCATACAAACAGCATGAGGACGTCTTGCAGTGTGTCGTGTGGCACGTGAGTACTTGTTTTTTCGGCACACACACACGCACACACACACACACGCACACAAACACACACACACGCACACACGCACGCACGCACCCACGCACGCACGCACGCACGCACGCACGCACGCACACACACACGCATACACACGCACGCACACACATACATACATACATAAACACACACACACACATACATACACACACAGGACGAGGAAGTCACCTTTTCTCGCCACATCCAACCCAGCAGTAGCTCCACACCCGAGCCTGCCTCCTACCAGGTGTGTGTGTGTGTGTGTGTGTGTGTGTGTGTGTGTGTGTGTGTGTGTGTGTGTGTGTGTGTGTGTGTGTGTGTGTGTGTGTGTGTGTGTGTGTGTGTGTGTGTGTGTGTTGTAGTTGTATGGAAAGTGTTAGCCTTTGAGACATGCCTTCTGTTAGGTTTGTGTTTCATTTGCATTTACAGTGTAAGCTTTTAGAAGGTGCCTCTAAAGGTGCGCGCTAAGTTTGCATGCCAGGTATATTTCAAGTTTTGCATGCCAGGTATAAGTCTTGCATAAGTTTTGCATAAGTTTTGCATAAGTTTTGCATGCCAGGTATAAGCTCGTGAATAATACCTACCTCCTCCAGGTGCGTGCCTTTTTTGCATGAAAAGTGCAAGCTCTTGATTTCTATGAGCTTGATTAATTTTTTTGCAGACGATTGCACACACACAGAGAGACCTGCACAACAAGAAACAAGTGTAACTCACTCTTAAGCCTGCCTTTCATTAAATTTGAGTGTCCGCAACATTGCATGCTCGCATTTGCGCATTATATACAAATGCACACTAAGAGTTACACACACACACACACAATTACACGCACAAAAATACACACACGCACCAAAGAAATGAACACATGCAAATGCACACGCAAAACACATACACTCGCACGCACACATACACCCACACCCACAAATACAAACACACACATGCTCACACACACACACACAGTCGGTGTACAAGATCAACGACCGTACTGTGAGTTGGGATGCGTACAGCCAGCGCCTCAGCACCTTTGGCATCCGCGTCAAAGTCCGCAACTTCTTGGTCTTCCAGGTATGTGTGCATGTGTGAATTTGTCCCTCTCCTGGTCTTCCGGGTTTGTATGTGTGTGTGGGTTTTCCCTTCTCCTATTCATCCAGGTATGTGTAGACGTGCTGGTTTTTCCTTCTCCTGGACTTCTAGGTGTGCGTCACGTGTGGTTTTGGTGTGGGTTTAAGTGTGCGATGGTGATTGTATGTGAGCACACTTGAGTTCCACCTGTGTGTGTGTTGTGTGTGTGTGTGTGTGTGTGTGTGTGTGTGTGTGTGTGTGTGTGTGTGTGTGTGTGTGTGTGTGTGTGTGTGTGTGTGTGTGCGTGCGATGGTGATTGTATGTGCGTGCGTGCAACCCATGCACAGTTGTACGCGTTCCGGTCAGGAGGTGCTTGTAGAAGACTTTCCGTTTGTCTTTGGAGCCATGCCTGCAAACAAATACAGGAACAACCTCTCTCTTTTACAAATGGAACTCTGTACAATTTTCCAGTTACGTGTTGAAAACTTGTCTTTCTAGCACTTTGGCACATCATGCTCACGTGTCCAGGCGCAACATACACGTCCTTGCAACCACACATACTCATGCATACCCATAAAGGCACACACACACACGCACACACACGCACGCACGCGCACACACTCAACACTTACACACACACACGCACACACACGCACACACACGCACACACACGCACACACACATACAGACATACACACACACACACCACACACACACACACGCACGCACTCACACAACACACACACGCACACACACGCACACACACGCACACACACAACACACACACAGACATACACACACACACCACACACACGCGCGCACACACACACACACACAACACATACAGACATACACACACACCACACACACACACACACACACACACACACCACACAGGGTGACATAGAGGCCGTGGCAGCAAAGTCACCTCAGGGCCTGACTCTGTTGATGGAGCAAGTGAGCGGCAGTGAGGCCTACAAGCAGCAGTACGACAACCTGCAAAGCAGCGCGATAGCAGCAGAGGAGAAGGTGTGTTTCTTCATGTTGTTGTTTTGTGTATGTGCCAGTATGTATATGTGTGTGTGTGTGTGTGTGTGTGTGTGTGTGTGTGTGTGATTACCTCCATGTGAATTGCTATCTGTGTGCAATTGTGTCTGTGTGTGAAATTGGCACTGAGGCCTTGCAAGCAGCAGGATGGCAAAACGTGTAAAGCAGTGTGGTGGCAGCAGAGGTGAAAGTGCGTTGTTATATGTTATCTTTTCCAGTATGTATATATGTGTGTGTGTGTGTGTGTGTGTTTGTGCGTGTGTGTGTGTGATTACCTCCATGTGAATTATTATCTGTATGCGCTTGTGTCTGTGTGTGAAACTGGCACTGAGGCCTTGCAAGCAGCAGTACGACAAAACATGCAAAGCAGTGTGGTGGCAGCAACAGTGACGTGCGTCCTTGTGCCTTGCTTTGTGTAGATGCCAGTATGTGCGTGTACTTGTGCGTCCTGTTCTTTCTATCTGTATTTGTGAGATTATTTGCAGATGTTCTTTCTGTTTGTATGTCCTATCTATTTGTATTTGAGTCTATTTGCGTATGTGAAATTGCAAGCGGCCCAGCAAATGAGTACCAGCATGTTCAATTTGAGTACTAACATGTTACATTTGCTTCAACAGGACAGCATACTGGGTTTGGTTGGTTTGTATAGCATTGAATATCAATGTGTTGTGCACACACAGGTAGAAACGGCTTTCACATACAGAGAGGCATCGCTAATACAGTCAAATGGCTCGCATCTGCTCAAACTGGAGAGAAAATCTGATCTGCATAAAGTGTATTCCAACTTGTATTAAGTTGTGCTATGTGTGTTGTGCATCTGCGTGCACACACACACACACACACAGGCACACACAGGCACATACACGCACACACACACGCACACGCGCGCACACACACACACACACACACACACACATATACACACACACACAGGTGGCGACGGCTTTCACACGCAAGAAGGCGGTGGCAAACGAGCGCAAGCAGAAGAAGGAGCAAAAGGACGAAGCTGAGCGCTATGTGGCCAAACAAAAGGAGCTGGTGCGTTTAGCAGACTGCTCGCCAATCTCAACTACAAATCCAGTTTTTCCTACATTCTGCTCCTACTTAAAAATTTATTGGGGTCTTGTAGGCTTCAGTTATCAAAAAACACAAAGGACGCATTAGTTGTCCTTATTGTAAATCATCTCATATGAAAAATATACAATTTCACCCATAAACAGAGGCTATGTCTGGAATGTGGTTGTGACAAAGTGACTGACATAAAGCGCTTATATAATGATAAGTTATATTACATCGTACGCAGTTAAGTTGCGCAGTTAAGTTACCCAGTTAAGTTATTACGCAATTAAGTTATTACGCAGTTAAGCTATGCAGGTAAGTTACGCTGTTAAGTTATATTGCATCGTACGCAGTTGAATCTGCGCATGGAGCAAGCG
>Ga0307947_1003757_pt1 | contig 12125 bp, 14 predicted proteins | sample OrgLakmetagen232_FD_201840 | JGI IMG/M metagenome (GOLD analysis project Ga0307947, IMG submission 201840) | Saline water microbial communities from Organic Lake, Antarctica - #232 | ecosystem: Environmental > Aquatic > Non-marine Saline and Alkaline > Saline | place: Antarctica: Organic Lake...
ACATCACAGCCTATCATAACGAATACCTCCACTTTTTAGATCGTCTCCACGCACCTGGGAATACACCACAGCCTATCATTACGAACACCTCCACTTTTAAGATCGTCTCCACGCACTTGGGCTCACATCACAGCCTATCATAACGAATACCTCCACTTTTTAGATCGTCTCCACGCACCTGGGAATACACCACAGCCTATCATTACGAACACATCAACTTTTTAGATCGTCTCCACGCACCTGATCTTCCATCACAGCCCATCATTACGAATACCTCCACTTTTTAGATCGTCTCCACGCACCTGGGATTACACCACAGCCTATATTCACTTTTTACTTTTCAAATCGTGTCCACATATTTTGGCTTACACCACAGCCTATCATAACGAATACCTCCCCTTAAAGTTTAAGTATGAATACCTTTTTAGATCGTCTCCACACACCTGGGACACAATGTCACAAAGCTCAGGCGAGAAGCCATCTTTTTAAATGCCTCCACTTTTTAAATCTTTTCCACACCTGGGACACAAAGTCACAAAGCTCAGGCGAGAAGCCATCTTCACTAGACAACGTGGGCGGCGGCTCGTGCACGATGTATTCCAGAAGCTCCCAAAAGCCTAGCGGTTGCGCTGCATGGTTCTGGCCTGTGTGCAGCGCAGTGAGAGAAGCATGCCCTTTTGGAACAGATGACGCAGCCAGCGTAGAATATATGAAAAACTGTGCTGGTGGCGATGACACAGCCAGTGTGTGTATAAGGATATGAAAATTGTGCTGGTGGCGATGACGCAGCCAGCGTGCGTATGGAAATGTAAAATTGTGCCCAAAAATGAAGAAGGCAGTCTGTGCGTTAAGACTGTAATAATTGCGCTGGTGGCAATGACACAGCCAGCGTGTAAGGTAATTGTAATAACTGTGCTGGTGGCAATGACGCAGCCAGCATAAGTGACAGGGGGAGTCATGTGAATTTCTACACCAGGCAACTCCCCCAGGCCTGTATGCACAAAACACATATCAACGACAGTTGCGTGGTTATGTGTTTTGCATAAAACAAAGAGCAGAGTATCAACGACAGTCGCGTGGTTACGTGTTTTGCATAAAGCAAAGAGCAGAGTATCAACGACAGTTGCGCGGTTACGTGTTTTGCATAAAGCGAGAGCAGAGTATCAACGACAGTTGCGCGGTTACGTGTTTTGCATAAAGCAAAGAGCAGAGTATCAACGACAGCTGCGTGGTTACGTGTTTTGCATGAAGCAAAGAGCAGAGTTGGCAATTGCCGGGCTACTTTTTTGGCAAAGTTCCAGACACCACTTCCTTATCCATGCTGTTATTGGCACCGCACACACTTTCCGCATCCGTGTCTCACTCCTTTAAATAGAGCATTTTCAGCAACAGGGGGGCTTGTTCCGGCCGCTTCGTCGGCTCAAGGGCGACTTTCAACGGTTCATAAGGGCAACGTACAATGTGTTCTAACTAGCTGCTTTGTTTCAAAAGAGTGGTTGTGCAGCCTTTAATGGTTCATAAGGGCAACGTACAATGTGTTCTATCTAGCTGCTTTGTTTCAAAAGAGTGGTTGTGCAGCCTATAATAGTTCATAAGGGCGAAGTACAATGTGTTCTATCTAGCTGCTTTGTTTCAAAAGAGTGATTGTGCAGCCTTTAATGGTTCATAAGGACAACGTACAATGTGTTCTATCTAGCTGCTTTGTTTCAAAAGAGTGGTTGTGCAGCCTTCAATGGTTCATAAGGGCATCGTACAATGTGTTCTATCTAGCTGCTTTGTTTCAAAAGAGTGGTTGTGCAGCCTTTATTAGTTAATAAGGGCAACGTACAATGTGTTCTATCTAGCTGCTTTGTTTCAAAAGAGTGGTTGTGCAGCCTTTTCTGCAGGGAGGCCAAGATTGCTCTGTACGTGTGTACAATTAGCAGCTCTTACCTAATAACACAATTGCGTGCTGCTTTGGCAGCTCTTACCCGGACATGTGTACATGAGCACATCGCGGACACACACACACGCACGCACAAACATACACATACATACACACGAAATGGTGGAGAGTACGGGTACCGCCCCAATGCACGCTCCACTAGATTGAGCCCTAACACACAGACACACACACACACAAACATACGCATACATACACAGAAATTGGTGGAGAGTATGGGTACCGCCCTAATGCACGCTCCACTAGATTGAGCCCTAACACACAGACATACACACACAGACATACACACACATAAACACACACACCTGGTGGAGGATACGGGTACCGCCCCAGCGCACACTCCACTAAAGTGAGCCCTAAGCTCCACATGTCGCTATCAAAAGAGTACTCGTCACCGTTGATCCGTTCTGGGCTCATGTACGTTACTGTGCCGACCTGTTGCAAGGAGAAAGTGCACACACACAATTATGCTATCAAGAGAGGGATGCGCCACCGTTGATCCGTTCTGGGCTCATGTACGTTACTGTGCCGACCTGTTGCAAGGAGAAAATACACACACACAATTATGCTATAAAGAGAGAATGCGCCACCGTTGATCCGTTCTGGGCTCATGTCGTTCCTGTGCCGACCTGCTGCAAGGAAAGAACACACACACAATTATGCTATCAAGAGAGAATGCGCCACTGCTAATCCGTTCTGGGCTTATATGCGTTCCTGTGCCGACCTGCTGCAAGGATAACACACACAAACACATACACGCATCTTGAACCACATGCGTGCTGCAATCCACAAAGTTATTGCACCCTATGCTGCAATTGACAACCCCAATCCCAATCCCAATCCCAATCCCAATCCCAATCCCAATCCCAATCCCAATCCCAATCTCAATCCCAATCCCAATCCCAGTCCAAATCCAAATCCAAATGCCAATCCCAGTCCCAGTCCGGATCCAGATCCAGATCCAAATCCAAATAATCCAAATCCAGTTCCAATTCCAAATCCAAATCCAATGCACCTTGTGCTGCAATCCACAAAGTTAGTGCACCCTGCCAAGCGCTGCGATGTTCTGTGGATGTTGAAAGCATGCGTCTGTTTGAGCGTTCAGCATGCACAGCCGTAGTGGTATGCTCGCTCACGCTTACGAGGAAGGCTACAATTCTTACGTTATTAGGTTCACGTTTCTAGGATCACGTTTCTAGGCTTACGTTACTAGGCTTACGTAACTAAGATTACGTTCTAGGATTATATTTCTATGTTTACATTACTAGGCTAACGTTACTAGGCTTACGTTTCTAGAATTACGTTACTAGGATCACGTTTCTAGGCTTACGTTACTAGGATTACGTCCTAGGACTATATTTCTAGGCTTACGTTTCTAAGCTTACGTTACTAGGCTTGAGTTACTAGGGATAAAAGGGAAGAGGAGGAGGAAAGTAAGGGGAAAAACAAGGAAGCAAGGAAGCAAGGGAAGGGGGAAGGGCACACGCCCTTTTAATTGCTAAAGACCTCACAGACACACGCACATACACACACAAATGCACACTTGTGTAATATACCTAGCCTATAAGGTAATGATCATAGACACGGCTTTCAAAACTCACCCAGCTTTGACAGTTAGAAACCGAATTTGTGAGCTGCCCGCTGACGCCAAAGTCGCTGATCTTGCAGTTCCCTTTAGAGTTCAGCAGCAAGTTGGATGGCTTAATGTCCCGATGCACCACACGCAAGCCCTTGTGCAAATGCAAGAGCCCAGACACCACCTGAAAATGTAGGTGTTAAGTGATGTGTGTGTGAGATCTTGTGCAAATGCAAGAGCCCAGACGCCACCTGAGGATGCAAAAGGTGTTGAGTGGTGTGTGTGAGATCTTGTGCAAATGCAAGAGCCCAGACACCACCCAAAGATGTAAGAGGTGTTGAGTGATGTGTGTGTGAGATCTTGTGCAAATGCAAGAGCCCAGACACCACCTGAAGATGTAAAAAGGTGTTGAGTGATGTGTGTGAGATCTTGTGCAAATGCAAGAGCCCAGAAACCACCTGAAGATGTAAAAATGTGTTAAGTGATGTGTGTGAGATCTTCTGCAAATGCAAGAGCCCAGACACCACCTGGAGATGTAAAAAGGTGTTAATTGATGTGTGAGACGCGTAAGAACGGATGGCCTCACGTGTTGGTGCATCACACACACATACACACGTACACACACAAGCCCTTGCGCACATGCAAGGGCCCCCCCACCACCTGCAAGGTCAGCAGCATGCACACACACATACACACACACATACACACACACACACACAAACCCAGGTGCAAATTAGGCTCCGCAAAATGCGCACAAGCTTACGCAAATACAGGCACAAGCCAGAGCTAGGGTGGCGCGCACACAGCACACAAACACACAAGGGTTAAGGGTTTAGGGTAAATCCACACCCGACTATAAAAAAATGATTGACATGGTATGTCGCCATGAAATAAGCACTGACGCACACCCCTCCTCTATCCCCGCCACCCCACCCACCCACCCACACACGCACGCACACACAGCGCACACACACACACACGCACACGCACACATCCTCGCCCCCCACCTGTCGCGCCAACTCAGCTACAAAATGCTCAGGCATACCCTGCCCAGGTCGTGTCTTTGCGGTGGCCCTGAGCACGTCCAGTAAGCTTCCTCCGTCACAGTACTCCATGACGATGATGATGGCGCCGTTGTCGAAGAAAGCCTGGTGGTATTTGACGATGTTTTGGTGGCTGGCTCCGTGGAGGGTCCGCAGCTCCGTTATGACCTGTGGGGTGTCATTGATGGAGGCAGCGTTGCCATTAATATAGGCCCGGTGGTGTTTGACTACTTTTTGGTGGCTGGCTCCGTGGAGGGTCCGCAGCTCCGTTATGACCTGTGGGGTGTCAATGACGGAGGCAGCGTTGCCATCAATAAAGGCCTGATGGTGTTTGACTATGTTTTAGTGGCTGGCTCCGTGGACGCGTCCTGAGTAGGGTCAGCCAGAGCCATATATACACGGCGTATATAAGATATTCTTGGCAGGAAATTAAAAGGTCATACATTTTGTACTCGTACGGCTCTAGCCAATTCTACAAATGCTGCATGCTTGGCAAGGAAAGCACCTCACATGAAAGCTGTGCCTCTACAGAAGCTCTGACGTAGGAGGCAGACGCCCATATGGGCAGAGAATTGAGCTCAGGGCAGACTTGCCTGCTGATTTCAGTTTCCTTCCTTGCCACAGTCATTGGTGCACTCTTAAGGCTGTTGGCAGCTGAGCCCTGCTTTTTTATGTGTTTCATTTGACCATCATATAATATACACATACGCAATTGATCAGTTAGCCCTTCACTTCCAAGCCCTTCCTGACATACTATGGCAACTCACTATGACATAATATGAAAAAATTGCTTTGCAGCCTCTCAAGGTTCAACTCAAAGTGGAAAGCAGCAGGAAAGGAGGAAGAATAAGAGGAAGAAAGAGAAGGACTTGTTTCGAATTTATCTTCGTGTGTGTGCGTGTGTGAATGTGCGTGTGTGTATTTGCGTGTGTTTATGTGTGTGTGTGTGTGTGTGTATGTGTGTGTGTGTGTGTGTGTGTGTGTGTGTGTGTGTTTGTGTGTGTGTGTGTGTGTGTGTGTGTGTGTGTGTGTGTGTGTGTGTGTGTGTGTGTGTGAGTGTGTGTGTGTGCGTCTCTACCCACCTGCTTTCGAATGGTGTCCGAGCTGACGTTGAACTGGATGACTTTGAGCACCAGCAGGCCCCCTGTATGTCTATTGCGCACTTTCTTGGCGACACCACTAGTGCCACTGCCAATGACTCCCAAGTCCTCCAGGTCCTCTAGAGTGAGCTCACTAGTGCTAGGGTTCCCTGAGCCCTGTATGTCGTGGGTGTGTGTATGTGTGAGTGTTAGTATGTAAGCGTGTGTGCACAATTACGTGTCTAGGTTCAGTGGGGGCACGTGTAAAGCTGGGCAACTTTAGGCTATTTGTGTGCCTTACCCTTGCAGACGAAGGCTCGCTGTTTTCGCCATCTGCTCTGCTTGCTGTATTCAGGCTGGGACTGCGTAAAGGAAAGAAGCGCTTAGTGTGTTCAGACATGATGCAGCGTACTTGCACGCTTGCAAGCGCACACGTTTCCCGTCCGAGAGGAAACATCATGCATTGCTACACTCTTCTCAAGAGCGCGCACACAGTCCAGCATGCAATCACCTGCTCGAGCCTGCTCCAGCACAGGTGCGTGGAGAATCAAACAGCAAGCCTTCCCTGCTGATTGTCAAGTCTCCCTCCGTGAACTTGCCAGAGTTTGTCCTGCAGGGTGTGCAGGTTTATCAGCAGCTTTACTGTTGTGGGCAGAGGGACGCGTCCCTGTTTTGAGCTTGTATGTTTTTCCCTGAAACTTGAGTAACAAAGGATCACAAAACGTAACGACAAAACGTGAGGAGGCGCCATTCGGAACAACTCACAGCTGGTAGGTGGGCTTCTTTTCGGCGGGTACGTTTACTGGCTGTGGTCGGGGTCTGCCCTCCTTCTGCATCGTTTATACTTATTCAAATATACAATTTAATTTCTACGCAAATGCGGCGACTCTGTAAATGAAATATGGTTTAGGCAGAAAAACAACAGCTAGAATGTCTGCGCCCTTTCTAGCCAACATCCTTCTCTATTGGAATGTGATTTGCGAGCATTGTCCCTTTGCGTACCAGTGTACTCGTATAATTGTCAATATACATTGTATGCAGTGTGCTAGTAATTTATTACTGTGCGTAGCTGGGCTGGCGTAGCATTTGTATTGCACGACGACACGACACTTGCTAAAGAGCAGCAGCAAAAATGGCGTTCAGACCTGGGGACGCACTGCATATGCACTAGTGGAGTACTCATTCAGTTGCAACACAAAAAATGGAATATTGTTACAGGTTTTATTCTACCCGGCAAGGCCAGCGCGAAAAAAACACCATGTAAATCCTGATCAGGATTTTATGAGCAGGATTTTAAGCGCATTGCAAGCTTCTACTGCCATGCTACTAGGACTCAAAGAAACTGACTCTCAATTGGGATCTCAGTCTATTGGAGCTGGAGTGCACCACCCTCAATCCGCAGGAATCATTTATGCGCTAGCTAGTGCATGAGCACACCCATATCGCAACAGACTGCGCTGGTGCAATATGGGAATTAAGAAATTATAGCATCCTCTACTACCCCCAGCGCAAGAAACGGCATTATAGCAGCTCATGCAATATCCTTGGAAACGAGTGTGCTGATGCCATAGCAAAATGCTCTGTGGAAAATGTAAGTGGCCATGATGACATCCACATTTACACTGACGCCTGTCCCCACTCATCCATCTTCTGGCCAGCAAGGGTGCGTGGAAAATTCATTCCCGCCAGCTTGCCTACCAGATACTCTTAATACCTGCCAAACAGGGCCTCCAGCAGACAGGCTCTCCATTTTCTCAGATCTTGATGCTGTAAAAGCACACATGCACGTCCAACACTAACTAGATCCTAAATAAATGAAGGTTCCAAACCATTAGTCCACAAAGTGCTACACAAAACAGCAAGAACTGATCAAGGAAGGTTTTGTTTAGAAAGACATGAGTAACTCACTTTGGAAAAATGCGAGTGTCATTTCTGGAGAAGAGAAAAATGTCATGCTCTGCCACACAAATTTGATATACAACCAAAAACGTGCCACTCAGTGCAACCATATAGAAAGCCCACCAATCTGCCCCATCTGCCAGAAGCTAGACGGCACTTACCACATGCTGTCTGGGCAGTCATCTCATTAAAAATGATTATTAACAGTCACAGTGCTGCTGGACAAATGATTATAAAAGCGATCCAACAAGGTACACAGGGTGCATGCCTGCTAGCACAAGCAGACGTAGGCAGTCGTGAAAAATTGATACAACAAGGCATCATACGCCCTTCAGAAAAGACACAGATAGGAATGATTTGCACAACAGCGACGGAAAATTAGCAAGCCAGATAGATTAGCAACCATAAATACTCCGACCCAGCAACCACGCCCCAAACGGAACCCAACAACACGTATCAAACTATGTCTGCCATTAATGCTAGGAGAGTTGCCCAAACCAACCCAGCTGCTGGCCCTGCCAATCCACATACCCTGGCTATGAAACCAAACGATATACAGCCAAACAAACGCGATATACATTTAATCAAAATTAGATAATGTGTAGGCACTTCCCCTACTTAACAAGCAGAAAAGGCACGAGAACCACTGCCTCGCTTACGCCCTGTGTCTGTAGTGGAAGTGCGGTTCTACGGGGCTGAGACTTTTGCTCCTTGCCTATTTTCAAAGTTTTCTGCCCGCTTACTCGGACACCGCAAATCCCTCCACACCATCATAGTAGGAGCAGCAGGCACTACCATCTACAGCAGCCACACAAGGAACCCACTCCACAGCCTCATTGTTACTGGTTTACATGCCTCAGCACTCACAAAAAGATTTGGACACGTGCAATCAGATCCGCAACAAACATCACACGGATGAGATGACACTTCTTTTCTTTTGTCAGGAAACACTCGTCCCTGGTTCTAACTCGGGGCGGGGGTTTTATAACTAAGGGGGCAGAATAAACCAGTCACCGTTTATGTTGCAAAGTTCAGAACAGCATAGGATGAGAGGTGATTGGAGAGCGCTGCGTCGGTGGACCCCAACATGCCCAACAAAAAACTGGCCTTATTATTCTTGGCTGCTGTCACTCTCTGACTTGTACATTGGGACCCTGGGACGCAACGTATCTAGGGGCTTAGGCATCGTTGTTTCTGTTTACAGCTTGCTCGTTATTGTGCATGCAGGACACTAGACTTTTTCTTTCATAAGCAATCCCAATCTCCCGCGCGCAGTAATATTAAATAAGTCATAAGGTTGGCACCAAATGGTCTCTGAGGAGCGTGTGAGACTGCAGATTTCGTTCCCCAAAGGACGCGAGGTCGTGAAGTTCACGACTATAAAAGGTGTCACGCTCTTCACATCAGCTTGCGACCTGGTGCAGAAGGATTGTTTGACCACCAATGTTGACCACAACATTTGTACTTCGCTGTTACAATCCCTTCGGTCCCTTCCCCTCCAATCACAGGCAATGAGGTAGTGGAAGTCAATGGCTTCACCTTTGTGCGCAAGCGCAAGGCCCCAGAAGAAGCAGAGGCAGCAGGCCAGCAGGGCAGTCAATGCCAAGACCCCTCTCCCAACAAGCGTCAACAGCTTGACACCCAACACGCAACCGGCGCATCTGAGTCCCCCCCCCAAGCACCACACCCAGAGGAAGGCGGAGCAGCTAACAGCTGTGCACGTGACGGGGGTGCCACGGAAGCAGCAGCAGGAGGTGGTCAAATCCAGGTCCTGCTGGTGCCTCAGCAGGGTGCATGCCTTCCTGAGGCAGAGGGCAGGGAGGCTGGTGAGGGGCCAAGCAACCTTCAGACACAGCAAATCCTCCACCCTGCACCCGAACCTGCAGCAGCAGCAGGTCAAGCAGCTGCGTGCCCTGTCACTGCAGAGGACCTTGGGGCCCAGCTCGCGAGCTGCCTGCCCGCAAACTGCCCCACACTAGTTAAGCTGCAATTTGCTGTGGCACGGGCACTGGATGTGGGTGCAGCACAGGTAAGGGGAATGTATGCTTTGGTGTGTGTGAGTGTGTGTGTGTGTGTGTGTGTGTGTGTGCGTGTGCAAGAGTGTGCATGCAAGCGCGTGTGTGTGTACGTGTGTGCGTGTGTGTTTGTGTCTGTGTGTGTGTGTGCGTGTGTATGTGTGTGTGCGCGCGTGTACGTGTACGTGTACGTTCACCTGCTGCACGCTTGCGTGCACATGTGTGATTGGTTTGGAGCTCACTGTAATTCGTGGGTAGGTTTACTATTTCTGTCCATGCTGCACACACACGAACACGCACACACACACACACACACACGTAAACGCAGGCGAGTTCCTTCTCCTGCCGAACCGCACACATGTTGGGGCAGGCCTTCATGGGCTTACTGGAGCGTGAGGTGGCTGATTGCAGGCAGCAGCTGGTGGCATCTGCGCTTTTACCCCCCAAAAGCGCACAGGTGTGAAAGCTGTCAGTGTCATCTGACATAGGCGCGGTGGGTGGTCGTAGGTACCGTGGCATCTGCCTAGTTAGCAACACCACTCACGTCGCGTGTGTGTACGTGTGTGTGTGTGTGTTTGTGCAACTTTCTACTTACCTAGTACGTGCCTAACCTGGATAGAAGCTAACTTTTTGCTCGTACAGCACAGCAAAAGGGCATGCAGCTACAGAACATTAGTTTTATTAGCACAAATGCATTGCGCTCGGTCTTTCAATGACGTTTTTGTAGACAAGACAGAGGCATGGGGGTGTGAACGTTAGGGCTGCTGTAGGGTGTGTGTGTGAGAGAGGAAGAGAGAGAGAGAGAGAGAGAGAGAGAGAGAGAGAGAGAGAGCTGCATGTATGTGCTGAGTGGCGCGTACATTTGAGATGCCAAAGAGCTGCAATTGCTCTGTACTCTGCCATGCAGTTGCAAGGTGCTCTATTGGATTATTTAACGTATGCGCTACTTTGCACGTGCACACAGCTGGACAGTTGCAAGGTCGAAAGTGCAAGAAATCTTGTTCTTTCTTGCTTTCAGCAGGAGGTGGATACAGGAGCAAGAAAGTGCCTGATTTGATGCAAATGCAACTGCAATTCGTACACAAACGCCATTCCGGCCTAAGTTCCACTTGGATTGAGCAAAGGTCCCAAGTCACTACTTTTTCTGGCGGTTTTGCTGCATTGTGCGTTGCACACAACATCACATACCCAGAGCGGGCCAGACCATAGTGTGTGTGTGCGTGTGTGTGTGCTTGTGTGTGTGTGTGTGTGCGTGTGTGTATACGTGTACGCAGGCGATTAACGCAATACACCGAATACATGCTGGTTCTTGTGTTTGCAAATGAATATGGCCAACCCTACCCAAACACGGTAGCAGCATAGTTCAACCCAGCGAGAGGAGCAGCGCAATCTGGGCGATCTGGGCCTTATATTCGACCCTCCTGGGTCGCTGAAAGCAACACAAGACTCGTCCCCTTGTTTTGGTTAACTGCTGCAGGCGAGCGAGGCAGAGGGGCATCGCAATCTGGGCCTTGAATCTGAACCTCTTGGGTCGCTGCACGTGAAAGCATCAGACACATTCATATTTTGGCACCTGCTTTCAAGCGAGGCAGAGGGGCATCACAATCTGGGCCCTTCAATTTGACCCCCCTGGCTCGCTGCATTTCAACATGGCTAGGGTTGGCCAGAACCATGTATACGGTATTATTTGCAGGGAGCTTTTTTTATCGAATGTACAGTCATATGCGGCGTATATATATGGTTTTGGCCGACCCACACACGTCACATTTTTTCATGTACCCAGGAAGAGGAGCACGATTTGGCCCCCCAGGGCCAAGGATCAGACGCAGCAGGGACAGAAGGAGCAGAGAGGGCTGGGACCTCTAAGGGCGCTGGATCTGGATTCGGTGGCTTGCCTCCAATGTTGAGAGATGCAGTGACACAGGGCAGGTGGGTGGAGGGTTAAGAGCAATGTGTCAAGAGCAAGGAAGAAGGAAGGCAAGGAGCAGAGAGGGCCGGGACCTCTAAGGGCGCTGGATCTGGATTTGCTGGCTTGCCTCCGATGTTGAGAGATGCAGTGACACAGGGCAGGTGGGTGGAGGAGTTGAGAGTAGTGTGTCAAGAGCAAGGAAGAAGGAAGGCAAGGAGCAGAGAGGGCTGGGACCTTTAAGGGCACTAAATCTGGATTTGGTGGCTTGCCTCCGATGTCGAGAGATGCAGTGACACAGGGCAGGTGGGTGGATTTCGTGAAGGCCGTGATTTAAGTGCAGTAAAGGCTCACGTTTGGTGGCGTGCCTTCAATGTTGAGAGAAGCAGTGACACAGGGCAGGTAAATGGGACCTTACAGGGGATACGGGCGGGCGGGCGGGTTGGACGGTAGTGTTGGGCATATAGATAGGGTTGGCCAGAACCGTATATATACACCGTATATGACCGTATATTTGGTGGTTTCCCTGCCAGAACTAGCGTATATACACCGTATATATATGGTTTTGGCCAACCCTACATATAAAGTGGTGTGAAGAGCCGCTGCCCACCTCACAGGGTTTGCCGCCAAAGGGTGCAGACCCCCCTATAACTTGCAGCCAAATG
>Ga0307947_1003762_pt1 | contig 12122 bp, 13 predicted proteins | sample OrgLakmetagen232_FD_201840 | JGI IMG/M metagenome (GOLD analysis project Ga0307947, IMG submission 201840) | Saline water microbial communities from Organic Lake, Antarctica - #232 | ecosystem: Environmental > Aquatic > Non-marine Saline and Alkaline > Saline | place: Antarctica: Organic Lake...
CATTTTCTGGCGTTCGACCCAACCTGGACTCGAACCCTGCACCCCTCGAGGTACAACACTTTTGTTATAGCGGAGGACTTATGCACTGCCGACAAGCTGGCGCGTCAGCTTGTCGGCAGTGCATAAGTCCTCCGCTATAACAAATCCAGGGGCATTACCCCTTTCTGCTTCAGTAATACGTTGTTCGTGTGTTTAGACAACATACACAGATATTGCAAACTGCCTGAAGTGTTTCTCTGACAACTTGTGATATGTTAATTTTTAAGGAAAAACGTGATTAAAATTGCTGTTTGAACGAGCCACTCTGTTCATGCCTGCAAGTATCACGCAATCATTCATTTCACATAGTCCCCTAGCATGTACTTTATGTGCGCTCGACAAATCATGTCAAGAGTCCACATGATAAGCAACAAAGGCATCCAGCAGCTGTTGATAGACACATGCACAGCAAAAATCATGTACATAAGTGCGCACAATTCCTTGTCCTGTACAGGATAAGTGACAAAGGCGCCATGCAGCTGTCCATAGACTGCGACGCTGTGCTGCGCGCGCTGCTGGAGCTCCCTCGCCTTGCAAGCGCTGCTCAGCCTCAATCTGAGTCCACGCACCATACTGAGCTGCAGGCACTCACAGGTGAGAGGGTTTTCTGGGACAGATTGCTGGAGAAGGCATGCATACTATGTACCTAATACCTGCAATCAAATGATGCAATGGAAAGCGCTGTCTTTCGTTTCTGCTTCTGTAGCTATTTTCAAATTCTGAAGGAAAGATGGTAAAAGGATGGCCTCGGTCACCAAGGATGGCTATCACATGTGTGCTTGAGTGTACTGCAGTGGAACAGGCTTGCTCAGAGTGCAATCACCGTCATGCTCAGCTAACAATTTCCAGCACACATAGCGCTTCATGTTTATTTGCTACAATGTGCACACGCATTTGCTGCTTGCGTCACGTGCAGGCATGCAGTCGGGAGAGGCAGAGGAGGAGGCAGAGGCCAGTCCATTTGCCCCTTACAGCGTGTACGTGCAGCGGGAGATGGGGGTTGTCAACAATATGATGAAGGCAAGTTACTGTTTTACACAGAGGAATGACTAGAATGGATACATTCGTGCAAGACAGCAGAAAAAGCCGTCTCTGGAAAAGTGTACAGGTTGTTCTGATATGCTGAAAAGGAAGGACTCACCTACCCAAGAGACTCCTTTTTTCCGTTCTGCCGGTGCAGGTTGTCCAGTCCAAGCCGGAGAACCTGGTATCTACTTTCATGCTGCTTATGCCCCCCACGCTCCAGAACACTGTGCAATTCACACACATTTGTGAGCTGAAGGTATGTATGTGTGTTGTGTGCAGCCCGCAGCAATACAGAAAATGCTATTACATGTATGCATATATGAGGGTGCGGTTCATGCTACATGTATGAGATCTGATTCCATTGTATTAGCCCTGTTCGTTGCGCAGCTTATTCATATTTGCCATGCATACAAAGAACATACTTGGCACATTTGATGCATACAAAGCAACAACGTTCGCCTCAGGACGCACTTCCTGGCCTTTTGTAAAAGCACCCACACATCTTCTCGCAGACGTAAGGTTCTATAGGTAGTATGTGTGGACTGTCTGCACGTTAACCAAAGACGGCTGCTCCATAGGAGCTTTGCCCCTCCTTTCAGACACGCATTCACTCATGCCGCACACACGTACGCTATCAAAACACGTGCATGTACATACTCGCACGCACAGGGCATGAGCCGTGCCCAACAGCAGCAGCAGCTTGCCGAGTACAAGCACAAGTCGCCCGGCGTGAGTGAGGTGTCAGCAGGAGGAGGGGCAGTTGCATCTTGGGGCCTCAACGTGGCTCCCACCACAGCCGCTACCAGGTCGCAGTTGCCTGACCTGCCCTTCAAACTCAATATGGTGAGTGAGCAGGGGTGACGCACACCTACAAGTACCCCCGGCTTGCTTTCTTGCTCTTTTTCAGTGGAGTGTGACTGCTCAAAACCGCCCTGTAGGTAGGGGGTGAGGGTGTGGTGTTGATTTGTCATCTCCCTTTCACATGCAGTCGTTGAAACCGGTCCCTGCATTTAGTGGCCTGCCTAGCAGCTTGTGTAGTTGGTATAGTATCATAGTAGTAGTAGTAGAGTTTCTGCCTCGGCTACTATGCTTCAAGTTGACGTTTTCCCCAACTGCCCGGATTTAAAGCAATCTTCCCTTGTACCTCAAGCTTCTGTTGGCATCACGTCTTGCTTCTAACTTGCGTGCAACTTACACACTGCAGGACAATATTACAGCCTTAGCCTCTAGCTTTGGTCGGAACAGCACCAACACAGCTGTGAGTGTTCGGCTGGGTATATTTGTATTCTGACATGGAGGGGTGTCATTGCCCCATCCGACAATCTGCGGTAGCCAGACTCACACAACTTTTAAGCTTGGTGGTGAGAATGTTTTCTTTTAATTCAGCCAGGACGAATTGCTGCATGACACGCACAGGTGCTGGAGAGTCCCCTGTATCATGTGCATTATGTTGTCATGCAGTGCCAGAAGCAAATGTGCCTGCCATGTATGTGCCCAGGCTGTGAGCAAGGAGCAGCTGATGTTGAGTAACGCTGCTTTACATTCCAACAGCCCTGCAAGAGCGGCCGGGATCAGTGCTGCAGCTGATGCTATGGCAAACAAAACAAAGGACACGTTCTCCAAGGTGTGCTGAAAATGAGGGTGACGAAGCGAGATAGAGAAGAGGATTAGACGGCAGGGCAAAATGATCAGCTAGGCCAACTAGGAGAGACTGAATGCAGCTAGCTGCTCAAGAGTCACAAGCTGTGAGTCTGTCTGCTATCGCATGTGCTATGTGACAGTATGCAACCGGGGGGCATTTGTTGCTGCCAGTTAAACTGCATATTATGCAAAAACATATTGCAGCAAGAATAATAGGACTCAAAAAGCGCTTTTGCTTGACATTCCGTGCGAGTACCTTATTTAAGTGCCGCCTTTATACGATTATCCAATCAATTTTAATCAATCCACAATGCTTAAATTACAAAAAAAAATCGTCAAAAATTCCTTGAGGAAGTTTGGAGGTTTTAGTCCAGTCTGCTTTTTTTGTGAGTCCTGTCACGATCTGTTGCAGAATGATCTTTTTCGCGGGTCTCAAGCTGTGCATGATTTCCTGCAGCACATTAGCCAGCATAAAACTTTTGCAGTTATGTCTTCTAAAAAACAGGCCAAGCTGGGCGTTTGTCAATAACCAGCAACCCCTCGACTAACACACATGTTTCCCACATCCTCTTGTTCATTCTGCACAGGTGGGCAATGTGCTGGGCACAAGCTTTGCGAAGCTAAAGTCTGGGATTCCGTAGCCCTTGGTATTTCGTAACGTGTTTAATTTTACACCTCAGATCACCTTTGGGCATGGAAGTCACATTAGTTTTCCAGGCATCCGTTCTTTTGACGCCACAATTTGGCATAGCTACTTAGCAACAAACTTTGGTGCTGAGGTGCGATAAATTCACACACTTGACGTTAATTTGGAATGTTTCAAAAATTCAAATGCTTATTGTGAAGAGACTGATGAGCTACAGGGAGTCTGACACAAGGTTCCAGGCAATCAGACTAGTAGGTTTTCATATAAACCGGATCATCCTTTGAAAACCAGTTGGAAAACAGTGGAAGGAATACACAATTATCGCGTGAGACTAAGATTCACATTCCCTGTTACATACAATAGAAACCAGGAATATGATTCCTACCTGTAAATGTGTTCTTGGGTTACAAGGGTTACAAGGATACCTGTAAACGTGTTCTAGTACTAGTAGTAAGAAAAGAAAGGACTCTGCTGGCAGTGGTTACACGGCCAGCTTGATTTAGTGAGGGGGTTACGTAGGTGCCCGCACCAGGCACGTCAAAGGAGGGCACCTAAATCTACTCATGACATGCAAACATGCCCAAATTTTGCACCCTCAATGGTACATGACTATACGATCAATTGGTGCAATTTGCAAGTTTACACAAGATTTAAAAGCTTTATTCATTTTTAATACGTATGCGTAATGATATCCGCTTTGAATGGGCAACTGCATGCCCTCAACTTGCGCCAAGGAGTGCTCCGCTTTTTTCCTCCGCAGTTGTTGCGTAAGTGAATTTTTCGGCAGACGAAGGGATGGAAAGGCACAACGCGCATGCACTTTGACACACACACACACACACACACACACACACACACACACACACACACACACACACACACACACACACACACACACACACACGCACACGCACACGCACAAGCACACGCACACGCACACGCACACGTACACGCACACGCACACGCACACGCGCGCGCACACGCACACGCACACGCACATTTACAGGCACACGCACACACACGCACACGCACACACACACACGCACACACACACACACACACACGACATGCACATACACATACACACAAACGCACATATGCGCACACACACACGCACACACATAGGCGCACGCACACAAACATACACACATAGGCACACGCACACACACACACATACACACACGCAACACACACACAGAGACACGCTCGCACACACACCCACACACACAGGCACACATATGCACATTCACACACACACACACACACACACACACACACACACACACACACACACACACACAGACACACAGCTTTCAAAATTGCTGTTTAACTCTTCAGGGCCACGCACCTCATCCTGGCTTGCCCGTTTCCCACCAGCTACTGCCGCAAGAAGAGAGAAGGCCATGACCACACAGAATGTTGTCCCTACGGACCTCCAGCTGCAATTAGAGGAGTTGACTTCTGCCTTTGAGGAGAACACCAAGCTGTACTACGCAGGCCAGCCAAGACTGAGGTGGGCTAACTTAACCAATGGAATAAACCTCATATGATCACCAAACTTGAACTGCAGTTTCTCTGTTCTCTCCAAATACTGCAGTCTGGTGGCAAGAAGGGGCAATTGTGCAGCACAAACACATGCCGGTTATGAAGCACACGCACACACATACACAACCTGGTGCAGTCATCTCCTTTTGTGTGCAGTGACGATGCCTTTGATGCCATCAAACACAAGCTCAGCTCAACTGAGGACGCGTGGGAGGAAGCCACAGGGCGATTGCTTCCAGTCAGGGCCTCCAGACAAGTGGTGAGTATTGGTACTCTTGGTTGTGAAGAAGAGATTGTGCTACATTCTCACTAGGTCAAACGTGTTGAAGCTGAGACCGCATAGCTTCTTTGCATACGCAGAGAGTTGCAGGGTTTTGACCAACACCAAACTGAATTACGTGAACGTGAACGGAGAGTTTCCTGCTAGGAACACTGTGTAACCGCCGTTCATGAGTAGTACTGCAGCCCTGCCCAAACTTACATCATTTCATACTATGTAATGTCTCCTTAACTCTGCTTTTTTGTGTGCACACAAAATTTACCAAAGCGTATCAAGTTCAAAATGCATGCTCTTATGCTTGCAGACATTGCATTGATTTAAATAGATCACGTGCTCTGCCTGCTGCGCAGGGAGTTTCTGTGGCTGCCTTAGAAGGGCTCCAGCCTGCACAGGCACAGAATGGCGCATGGGGGCCTGTACAGGTACATGAAGGAGAGAGGAGCCTTCTTTCCTTGAGTGTTGATGCCTAATTTGAAGTGTTTATGGCAACCAACCTGTGGTAGTTGCATCTTCTTTTTACACTGAAAGTGTGCTTTGACGGCATAGGTGAGCTTGTAGTTCGATGAAGCTTGTTGCGTTGCAGCAACTAGCCATCAATTCAGCACATTATTGTGCCTGATCGTCAGGCTGCCTCCACGCTGTTTTCCACGTCTTAAGGCTTCATTTCCTCTGTTTGTCTGTTTGTCCTTCCCGCAGACTGCCAAGCACACCCTGCCCATGCTGAGCCTGGCTGCCCGCAACAGCAGGAAAGAAGTGCTGCATTGGCATGATGTGACCTTCAGCAACAACCTGCAAAAGCTGAACGGTGAGGTTTATGAGTGTGTGTGTGTGTGTGCGTGTGTGTGTGCCTGTCATGGCTGCCTACGATGTGTGTAAACATCTCGCTCAAAAAGAGACGACTACTTACTAAAGAAAGTTGCACTGTCAGGCTTGATGTGGCCGTCGCTGCTACCCTCAGGTAAATCTGTCTCCATGCACATAGTGTCGTCCTCTTGTAATCATTTTCTCGTGCCTGAACACAAGAGTTTGAACACATACCTAGTTTGTGCTTTGTTGGAGGGGAAGGGGCTTTACCTTAAGTAGTATTCGACACCTAATAGTATCAAAGGACGTAACAAATACAAGACAGTTCAGCAAGTATGGTCAACTTGGAGGCCTGGTTCCCATAATATGTCCCTTAAATAACCTGCGTCTTGATGTGAGCTGCTGCAGCAAAGAATTTTCCAGATTGCGCCTAGCTTTTGAGATTTTGCTGTCGTGGATTAGTATTTTTCATTTGTTGTTACTGCATGTTCATACCTCACACCTCACTTTGCCACTTCATTATACCTCATATCTCACAGGCCAAGTGTCTCTTGAAAGCCTTGCCTGGGTTGTTGAGCCAAAAATTGACGGCTTGGCTGTCAGTGCCACATACAAGGATGGCCTTTTGATTAAGGTAGGATCAGAGAAGGCTAACTTAAGCGTTAGATCAAAACACTTAGGAATGTCTTGTGGAGTTCCTTCCCCCTTCATGGAATTAATAATGGCGGCAGGCTGTGCAAATCGTTGCCAGCCAAGGCCACAAAGCTTAGTATAGCATTTCCTATCTATCATGTGTTTCTGTGCGCACTCGCGTACACACATACACATCGCACTCACATGCACACACGGAACACATCCAGCTCACCACTCGTGGAGACGGCGAAGTCGGGCAGGACGTCACACGGCACGCTCAGAACATCAAGGGTTTGCCCATGCAGCTGCAGCCCTGCTTTGCTTCACCCAGCCCTGCTCTTGCTGCTACCAATGGCAGCAACGGGACGAGGCCCCAAGTAGGGGGCCCTAAGCACCCACACTTGCTGGAGGTGTGTTGCGCGTGCTGGGGTTTTGGCCAATCTGTGTAATGTTGCTTTGCTGTTATTGCTGGGGACTCTGCTCACGTTCAGACGTTCAGACCTGGTGTATTACTACCTCGTGCTTTCTCATACCTGTTGCTGGTCCTGACCAGGCCCATGGCAAAATGTAAGTGAGTGGAGTACGTTGCAAAGATTGAGGTAGGGGCCATTAATTTACTTTCAAGATCATTTTGGGGAGAGGACAGGGAGTTGGACGGCTTGCTTCCTCGAATAATCGATAATGGAATAAAATATATACTATTATGTGATACAACTTAGGTATTCACTTGTTCCTTTTAAGCCTTTAGGAGACAGAATTGAGTGGTTTTATTAGGTATGACAAATTATTCTTCAACAATAGTCTCGAAATGGACATGCACCGCATTCGGTACAGCTCGGGTTGTTGAGGCTTCTATTTACTCTGACACAAGCACCAACAGGCGGGTGTTATTAACAAGACGTGTAACCTCCCTGCATAGATATGCAAGAGTGGATAATGTCATTCGTACGTGGAGTCGCACGTACAAGTGACCAAAGCCATAATTGGAGCCCTGTGTCAAAATTAGGCAAACAAGCTGTCAACCGCCCTTGCAGAGGGGGAACTTAAAAGGGGTAACGTAACGGGCGAAAATGGTAAAGCGGGTTGCGAAGGCCGGAAGAGCCTGCAGCCGGAACAGGAGTTTCTGGAGACCCCATGCTTAAATATGCATGTGCCATTAAAGGTGGTTTTACTCTGCCTATAACCTATGACTGATGACTGTTCAATGTTCAACCTTGCTCACCTGTCTCACAATATTTCTGAGCATTGAGTGCACTTCTTGTCCTGTGCGGAGTTTAGCAACTGGAGGTATTGTACATCTGTCACCCCACTTTCTTGAGGCTCCGCCCAAGGTATAGCAACTGAAGACGTTGCCCATCTATCTCCCCACTACTCTTGTTGCTCAGCCTTAGTAGGCACCTCTGGTCTACTGCTTCAGTGATCAGCCTGACCCCTTTCTCCTTCCTTTTGCCTCCATGTTCTCACACAGGTGCGTGGCGAGATCTACATGACCAAAGCTGACTTTCAGGCGTGCATGGGGAGCAAAGGACAAGCAAGCAGCAGCGGTAGCGGCCCTGCTGTGGAAAATGGCTCAGGGGGCAGTGCGGGCTCGACACAAGCAGCACTTGTGTCTGGTGTGGGCTCAAACCCGAGAAACACAGCAGCAGGAGTGGTGCGCAGCCAGAACCCCTGTCAGACGGTTGTCACGCAGCTCAGCTTCCTGGCTTACCAGTTGCTGTGTCCGCCAGGGAGGGACGGCAGCAGCAGTAACGAGCAGCAGTCCCTGTACCTGCTGCGCTCCCAGCACGACTCTCTGCAGTGGCTACAATCTGCTGGCTTCAACATCAGCAAAGACGCAGCGAGGTGAGGAAAGAAGGACAAGAGGTGTGCCATACTCCCTTTTAGGTGGACTTGGGATGATGAGCTGCCAACTTTTCTGTGCTGTAGCTGTACTGGACCAGCCAAAAAGGGCACCTGTATGCACTTATACACCTTCCATCCACCTTACGCGCTTTTTCTGAGTACCAGCACTAACTGACTACCGGCTAAAAAGGTGCCCATCTTGTGCCGCCTACGTGGTTTGTAGGTGCGACAGCTTCAGCGACGCGCTGGACACTGCAGAGGCTTGGATGGGAACCCGGGACCAGCTTGAGTACGAAGTAGACGGTGAGCAGCGAGTGGGTGCAGAGACAGAATGCCACACGAGTGCCACAGGCCTGACGTTTTTGAAGTTTGCATAGCGTTTGTAGTACCCTTTCATTTGGACATAACAGCAAGGTAGACCACAAGTCTACCCCATTCTGTGCAAGAACACAGACGTGGAGGTGCATGAGGTCATGCAAAGCACCTGAAACATCTCTTGCAAAGCAAAGGCAATCTAGCTTCTGTGACTTTTCTACTTGCTTACAACAGAAGTGCTACCTCTGAGCTACAAAGTGATTGCTTAGGGGAGCGCGACGACCAAATTTAGAAGGCATTTCACGGCTCACAGACAAGTAGGTGCCTATCCTTTCTCTATCGATCGCACCTGCATTCGCAGCAATTCAAACCTAATCTTGGAAGCAGTTTTCCTCCACCTCATTTTGATGGCGATTGCTTATGTCATGTTTGGTGCAGGCTGTGTGTTGAAGCTGGATGACCAAGCTGTGGCCGGGCAGCTCGGTGCCAAAAACACGGACCCCCTGTGGGCTGTAGCCTGGAAGTTCCCTCCCATGGGAACCACCACACGTGTCACAGATATTGCTCTCACCATCGGCAAGCAGGGCAAGGTGAGGATAGATACATGCGCAGCACATGAGGGTAGGCGTACAGCTTGCGCTCATGCATACACACAGAATCTACTCGCACGCAGGGTTGGCCAATACCATAATACCATACACTTACAGTGTATGAGCAAGGATATAAGAAGCAGAATGAGTTGCTTATCCACACAAACGGTCATGCATGCACGCAAATTTTGTACGACCCTGGCCAACCTCAAGCATAGAGCATCAGCATATTTCAATCAATTCATAAAGCAAGGTCATTTGTAGGGTTGGCCCTAACCGTGTATCACCTTTTCAAATACCGTATACCGTCAGTTCGGGACCACACTTTAAAATGGTCAATTAAATTTTTTATTTCAGTTCATGAGGGGGTCTGGGGATTAATTTTTGAGTTCGAGGGCACATCGGGAGGGCCCTGTTGGGAATTAATTTTTGAAGAGCCCCCCTTTGAATGCTGCCTGTGCACTGCTAATGCTATTTGTTGAAGAGGCTGAAGCTGTGGCTGCTGAGGCTGATGCTGCACAGTGCTCAGAAGCAAGGAAAGAGAGGTGAGGGGTTAACATGCAGCAGTACCCACACAAAGGGGCAAACGCAAATGGAGAAAGAGAAGGAGGCTTGTTGGATCTGCATGCACAGGCGCCCCACGGGCCTCTTCATCACAGTTTGTTCCTTGCCTTTGCCTCTTGCTTCCTCTGCCAGCTCCTGAGCTGCCTCTCCCTCTGCAGCTTCTCACGGTCCCGCTGCTGAGCAGCCAGCCTTTCAGCTGGGGACTGAGGCTTCAAGAACAGGGCCAGGGGGTTCATTCACACTGGCGCGCTTGGAGCTCATTTTTTAAATCACCCTTGAAACCGCTATAAATAATTTATTTATCACTACGAATTCAGTTCGGAGAGGGCCCTGAGAATTATTAAAAAATTTCGTTTTCTGACAAAAATTTCCAAAGTGGTCGTAAACGAACGGTATACCGTATGTATATAAGTATACACCGTAATAAAACGTATTCCGTATACGGAGAATCAGTAGCCTTCAGATTTAAATCATAATGGGCTCATTTTGTAGCTCTTGAAGCGCTGTACACCTATATCCAATTTAGTTGTGCCAAGAATTAAAGTTTGAAGGGCTAGGCCTGTCCAAAGCCAGAAAGACCCCAGAATGGCCATTTCCATGCAAAAAGAAGCCCAACTACTTTAACCACTAGTCATTGATAAAACATCGTGATTGATGCAAACACGTGCATTAATATAAAATGGGAAGCAAAGGGAGTGCTCAATTGAAGGAGTTGCAAAGAAAAAAATGACCCCAAAGAGCGAAAAAGACTGTTCCTGCGGGGGTGCAAACCTGAGTCTGGGGTGTAATACAATTAAATTACGGTTTTGTACCGTATTTTTTCGGAAATACAGCGTACCCAGTCATTTGTGTACGAGAGTAGTGATGGAAGATATGTAGTGATGGAAGTAGCAATGTAGGCAATGGAACACCTTATTGTTGAAACATGAGGGCGTAAACGGCTTTGGAACTACAGGGCAAAAAACTTGTTATGTGCCAAAATTCTGCTTTTGCCTGTGCTGCCTTGTTGCAAGTAGGGCAAAATAAGGGCACCTGCGGCATAAGAACTAGAGAAGAAACCTTTTAGCATAATTTACTATTATGCGCAAACAAGAAACATAAAGTTACAGCCTTACTGTTGGACTCGCCTCCGTTTGATGATGTGAGTGTGCTAGACTGTAGAGATTTTTGCTGCGTCTCCCTGACAAATGTGGTGAGCGCATTCTGCAAGTGATCGTTAGATAAATCCAGGGACGGGTTTCTCTGGGGGTGGGAGGCAATGTAGCAAGCATTGTTACATGTGTGGTACAGGAATTGGTTAGCCTCTCTACTGCAAGGAGGGGGTAATTATCCCTGGGGAGCTGGTTTATAGTGGAGTTAGTATAATAGAAATACACAAATTTCCTGATTTCCTGATTTCTCTATTAGGCAGCAGCTCACAGACACGGGCGAGCTTGGGGCCCGTGTCCTCCGCGCACTTCATTCAACAGCATCATGGTACTACACTTCCATTCTGGTCCTTGTTTGGTTTTGTGGGCCTCCTTTTAGACCTTATACTGGTCTCAGCACACATTTGTCCACACGTTGAAATAATAAAGGTGACACCCATCGCTATTTTGGAGCCTGTCAGCGTTGGAGGAGTAGTTGTCAGGCAAGCGAGCTTGGCCAACGTCACCCTTGTGCGGGTGGGTGCTGGCTTTCCCGCGTTGCTGCTGCTTTCCCTGCTCGCCCAATCTTGCTTAGCAACGTGCTTGCGACTAGGAGTGCAAACAGTCATTTTGAGGTCGACCTTTGTGTTTTGCAAATTTGCACTGGCATGCTTTTTGTTTATCCCCTTATTTTTGTAAGCTTGCCGTAACGATGTGTCATCTGCAGATCCGTACGCACCAGCACTTACACGTGCACAAATAAACACACACACAGGGTATGGGTTTGCACATCGGTGACCTGGTGGTCTTGATCCGTGCAAATGACGTCATTCCCAAGATAGAAGGCGTGGTGCCTGGCCAGAAAAGGCGTCCTGGCAGTAAAGAGTGGCAGCCTCCTAGTCAATGCCCTGCGTGCTCGTGAGTCGTGTCCTGTGCTGCGTTTGCCAAGCTTTCACAATTTAGTGGTGGGTGTTAAATTATACCCAAATTTGTAAGTGTGTGTGTGTGTGTGAGAGAGAGAGAGAGAGAGAGAGAGAGAGAGAGAGAGAGAGAGAGAGAGAGAGGTATAT
>Ga0307947_1003763_pt1 | contig 12120 bp, 11 predicted proteins | sample OrgLakmetagen232_FD_201840 | JGI IMG/M metagenome (GOLD analysis project Ga0307947, IMG submission 201840) | Saline water microbial communities from Organic Lake, Antarctica - #232 | ecosystem: Environmental > Aquatic > Non-marine Saline and Alkaline > Saline | place: Antarctica: Organic Lake...
TTCCCCTTCCCCTCTCTCTCCCTCTCCCTCTTCCCCCCTCACCTACACCCACATCAGATTTCCAGTTCGGTTTTAGAGCATCAGAGCCCAGGCCTTTGCCCCCCGCACACACATGGCCCCAACCCCCTGTATACCCAGCAGGTGGCAGCCCGCCCCCGCCCACAGCGAGTGCCAGCAGAGACACATGGCTGGTGGTGCTGTGGCGGATGAGGTGCTGCACTATAGGCAGAGGTGCTGCAGCAACAGGAAACGTATATACACACACAGGAAGAGTTTACAGAGAGTGAGGGCTTGTCCTGCCACGTGCTGTGGCGGATGACAGGATACTGTACTATAGGCAGAGGTGCTGGAGAAACAGGACACGTATACACACACAGGAAGAGTTTACAGAGAGTGAGGGCTTGTCCTGCCACGTGCTGTGGCGGATGACAGGATACTGTACTATAGGCAGAGGTGCTGGAGAAACAGGACATGTATATACACACACAGGAAGAGTTTACAGAGAGTGAGGGCTTGTCCTGCCACGTGCTGTGGCGGATGACAAGGTACTGTGCTATAGGCAGAGGTGCTGCAGCAACAGGAAACGTAAATACACACACAGGAAGAGTTTACAGAGAGTGAGGGCTTGTCCTGCCACGTGCTGTGGCGGATGACAGGATACTGTACTATAGGCTGAAGTGCTGGAGAAACAGGACACGTATACACACTCAGGAAGGGGTTACAGAGAGTGGGAGCTTCTGTTGTGTCAGGTGCTGTGGCGGATGACAAGGTACTGTACTATAGGCAAAGGGTGCTGCAGCAACAGGACACACACAACACACACACACACAAACAGCACGAGTTGATCATAAATGAGGAAAGGAGCACCTGGCTCCTGTCCTGCCAGGTGCTATGATGATGTGCAGCACTTCAGGCAGGGACAGCACAGGTTTTGCCCATTTCACGGCTGTGTGCTGTATGGAACACTGCTGTGCGCTGTATTGAACATTTGGTGTGCTGTATGGAACATTGGGTGTGCTGTATGAAACAGTGATGTGTGCTGCACGGAACACTGCTGTGTGCTTTATGAAACACTGGGCGTGCTGTATTGAATAAGGGGTGCTGTATGGAACACTGGTGTGTGATGTATGGAACATTGGGTGTGCTGTATGGAACACTGGGTGTGCTGTATGGAACACTGGGTGTGCTGTATGGAACACTGAGTGTGCTGTATGGAACATTGGGTGTGCTGTATGGAACAAGGGATGCTGTATGGAACACTGCTGTGTGCTATATGGAACACTGGGGGTGCTGTATGGAACACTGGGTTTGCTGTATTGAACAAAGGGTGCTGTATGGAACATTGGGTGTGCTGTATGGAACACTGATGTGTGCTGTATGGAACACTGGGTGTGCATGGAACACTGTCACGGCTATTTTGTAAGCACATATCAGACAATGTGGCAGATGCACCAGAGTTGCTGGCAGTCAGCTTTTTTGGAAGCACATATCAGACAATCTGGCAGATGCACCAGAGTTGCTGGCAGTCAGCTATTTTGTAAGCACATATCAGACGATGTGGCAGATGCACCAGGGTTGCTGGCAGTCAGCTTTATTGTAAGCACATATCAGACAATGTGGCAGATGCACCAGAGTTGCTGGCAGTCAGCTATTTTGGATGAACGTATCAGACGATGTGGCAGACGCACCAGGGTAGCTGGCAGTCAGCTTTTTTGGATGAACGTATCAGACGATGTGGCAGACGCACCAGGGTAGCTGGCAGTCAGCTTTTTTGGATGAACGTATCAGACGATGTGGCAGACGCACCAGGGTTGCTGGCAGTCAGCTTTTTTGGATGAACGTATCAGACGATGTGGCAGACGCACCAGAGTTGCTGGATGAAGTGGGGGGTGCACCGAGGCTGTCATGCAGGAGCTCCGCAGTCTGGAGCTCGGTTTGTAGGTCAGGGCCTTTCAACACGTGCACGGCCTGCATCCTGCGTATAGCAACAGAGGAATCAAAAGGTGGAATGAGAAATAAGTTGAGAATGGGCATGGGAAGTAGTACTGTCAGGGCCCATCAGCACGTGCACGGCCCGCGTCCTGCGTATAGCAACAGAGGAATCAAAAGGTGGAATGAGGAATAAGTTGAGAATGGGCATGGGAAGTAGTACTGTCAGGGTCCTTCAGCACGTGAGCAATATTGGTGTCAGGGCGTCTCAGCACAAGAAAGGCCACAAAAAGCCTAACGAGGTGAGCAATATCAATAGGTGAGCAATAATATTAGGTGAGCTTAAAGCCTGACGAGGTGAGCAATATTGGTGTCAGGGCGTCTTAGCACAAGAATGGCCTAAGGTATAAGCAAAACAAGATTGATCTGTGTCCTGAACAATGCTGTGCGAAGCAAAAAGCCTAACGAGGTGAGCAACATCAGTAGGTGAGCAATGATAATAGGTGAGCAATAGTAATAGGTGAGCAAAAAGCCAGACGAGGTGAGCAATGTTGGTGTCAGGGCGTCTTAACACAAGAATGGCCTCAGGTATAAGCATAACAAGATTGATCTGTGTCCTGAACAATGCTGTGCGAAGCAAAAAGCCTGATGAGGTGAGCAATATCAATAGGTGAGCAATAATATTAGGTGAGCAAAAAGCCTGACAAGGTGAGCAATATTAGTATCAGGGCGTCTCAGCACAAGAATGGCCTCAGGTATAAGCAAAACAAGAATGATCTGTGTCTTGAACAATGCTATGCGAAGCAAAAAGCCTAACGAGGTGAGAAATATCAGTAGGTGAGCAATGATAATAGGTGAGCAATAATAATAGGTGAGCAAAAAGCCTGACGAGGTGAACAATCTTGGTGTCAGGGCGTCTTAGCACAAGAAAGGCCTAAGGTATAAGCAAAGCAACAAGAGACTGGAGCAAACTCAAGAAAAATTTGGACAAGGAACTGATGAGGGCGACATTTGGTTGTTCTCAAAGGTGTCAGCACATAGCTGGCCTTGCGACCAATGCAGGGCTTCCATAGGAAAACTACGTTGGTGCCAAGACCTTTTAGGATACACTGTTTATTGCGTCCTCTTGAAAGTATGGCACATGTCCACACAATCTAGTCCGTTTACTTCCTAGGAAAAAAGAGTGGAGGAGCTAAAAGAAGTAGAAAGCTCTGAAGCTGCGGTTGGTACAAAGAGGCTCTTGCATGTATGTCACCAAAAAAACGGAAAGCCTGAAAATTACGTTGTCTGTGTGTAATTCCTTTATCCTACTTCCAGTTCCATTTCCCGTGCAGAAATGACATCATACGCTAGGCGTGCTCTTTCTTCGGGCAGTGCGCTCAGCTCCAGATTCAGCTCCAGCTACAAGCTCATACTTCAGCTCCAGCTAGATCCAGCTCCAGCAACAAGCTCTTACATCGGCTCCAGCTACAACCTCTTACATCAGCTCCAGCTACAAGCCATCACATCAGCTCCAGCTACAAGCCATCACATCAGCTCCAGCTAGTTCCAGCTCCAGCTACAAGCTCCTACATCAGCTCCAGCTACAAGCTCTTACATCTTCGGGCAGTGCGCTCAGCTCCAGAGTCAGCTCCAGCTACAAGCTCTTACATAACATAGTTACATACCTACTTTACAGAAACAATTTGTAAACACCACAACGCCAGCATTCCCTTTCTTCCATTTCCTTTCTGTCTCTCTCCTTTTGCAGAGCACGCACCTGCTCAGCTTGTCCACACAGCCCTTCAGCACCTCAACCTGAAGGCGTGCATGCGCATGCACGTTTGTTAGTGTGTTTTGGCTTAGGTCCCTAAATAATTCTGATGGTATGGTTAAGCGCAGGAGGATTAAAACAACCAAAGCAAAACGTAGGCCAGGGCATGAGGAGGTAGAGGCAGCCACCTACAAAACATATGCAAATTGTGTCCACCAGCAGGCTCTATAGAAAGGCTTAAAATGAGCGTTATCCATGTCTAAAAGGGTGGCAGGCACGAGGAAGGAGGTAGAGGCAGCCACCTACAAAACTATGCAAACTGTGTTTACCATCAGGTTCTATAGAAAGGCTTAAAATAAGCGGCATCCATATGTCTAAAAGGGTGGCAGACGCGAGGAGGGAGGGAGAGGCAGCCACCAACAAAACATATGCAAATTGTGTCCACCAGCAGGCTCTATAGAAAGCCTATAATAAACGTTATCCATGTCATAAAGATGGGATGCAAGGGGCTTGGGAAATGGGTGGAGGGCAATTAAAAGGCAGCAAACTCGTTTATGTCAGTGTCTGTGTAGCCCCTGCGGTAGCAGTGGTTGTTGCTGTGGTTGACACTGCTAGCTGGTGCCACGGATTACCCTACTGCAGCAGCAGCGGCAGGTGTTCTGGTTCATACACTAAAGCAGCAGCAGCAGCAGCAGGTGTTCTGGTTCATACACTACTGCAGCAGCAGCAGCAGCAGCAGGTGTTATGGCTCATACACTACTGCAGCAGCAGCGGCGGGTGTTCTGGTTCATACACTACTGCAGCAGCAGCGGCAGGTGTTCTGGTTCATACACTACTGCAGCAGCAGCAGCAGCAGGTGTTATGGTTCATACACTACTGCAGCAGCAGCGGCGGGTGTTCTGGTTCATACACTACTGCAGCAGCAGCGTCGGGTGTTATGGTTCATACACTACTGCAGCAGCAGCGGCAGGTGTTCTGGTTCATACACTAAAGCAGCAGCAGCAGCAGCAGCAGGTGATCTGGTTCATACACTAATACAACAGCGACAGGTGTTCTGGTTCATACACTACTGCAGCAGCGGCAGGTGTTGTGGTTCATACACAAATACAGCAGTGGCATGTGTGCTTGTTCATGTTACTACAGCAGCGGCAGGTGTGCTGGCACATACACTACTGCAGCAGCAGCAGCAGCAGGTGGTCTGGTTCATACACTACTGCAGCAGCGACAGGTGTGCTGGTGCATACACTACTGCAGCAGCAGCAGGTGTTGTGGTTCATACACGAATACAGCAGTGGCATGTGTGCTTGTTCATGTTACTACAGCAGCGGCAGGTGTGCTGGCACATACACTACTGCAGCAGCAGCAGCAGCAGCAGCAGGTGATCTGGTTCATACACTACTGCAGCAGCGACAGGTGTGCTGGTTCATACACTAAAGCAGCAGCAGCAGCAGCAGGTGGCCTGGTTCATACACTAATACAACAGCGACAGGTGTTCTGGTTCATACACTACTGCAGCAGCAGCGGCAGGTGTTCTGGTTTATAAACTACTGCAGCAGCGGCAGGTGTTGTGGCTAACACTGATACAGCAGGTGTTGTGGCTAGCACTAATACAGCAGCGGTAGGTGTGCTAATTCATAAACTACTGCAGCAGCGACAGGTGTGCTGGTTCATACACTACTGCAGCAGCGGCAGGTGTTGTGGTTCATACACTAATACAGCAGCGGCAGGTGTTGCGGCTCATACCGCTACAGCAGCAGCGGCAGGTGTGCTGGTTTGCACTCCTTGGTACTCCAGAGGAGCAACAAGCAATCCTTGGTGCACCAGAGCATGAATCTTTCAGAGCAGCAATCCTTGGTACACCAGAGCATGCATCTTTCAGAGCAGCAACTCTTAATACATTAGAGCAGCAACCTTTTCAGAGTAGTAAAAAATTACAAGTTTAGCAATCCTTTCAGAGTAGTGAATATTTTAGCATACCAGAGTAGCATTCCTTGGTACTCCCGATAAGATTCTTTGGTCACCAGATTCGCTTTCTTTGATACACCAGATGAGCAGCCTTTGGTACACCAGAGTAGCATACTTTGGTACACCAGAGTAGCATTTGTTGGAACACCAAATACGCTTTCTTTGCTACACCAGATTAGCATCCTTTGGTACACCAGAGTAGCATTCCTTGGTACACCAGAGTAGCATTCCTTGGGACACCCAGGCAGATCCCTGGGTACACCAGAATCGCTTTCTTTGACACACCAGATTCGCTTTCTTTGATACACCAGATTAGCATACTTTGGTACACCAGAGTAGCATTCTTTGGTACACCCAAGCAGATCCCTGGGTACACCAGATTCGCTTTCTTTGGTACACCAGAGTAGAAACAAGCAAACTCTTGTAAGTGCAGCTGGCTCGCTCCAGGACAATCAAGACGGGGATTTCTCAGCCAGCACACATTTGTCTGACAGGATCTCAGAGGATGCATTATTTCAGGATTCAAACAGCTTTATGTCTGTCTAGTATCAAAGAGTTCCAAATTCATGTATCCAACAGAAGTCATTATTAGGTTCTACAAAAGTAGTACTTGCATTTGTCTGACAGGAATCCCTTGGTTGCGGAAGCAATCAGGCATCATAAGCAAAGTGCTTGAACTTGCATCCTAGAGCAAAGCAGCGATGTGGAACCATAACCCATGTATTGCTACCTTATAACCCATGCATTGCTACCTTATAACCCATGCATTGCTACCTTATAACCCATGCATTGCTACCTTATAACCCATGCATTTCCATCTTATAACCCATGCATTGCTACCCTATAACCCATGCATTGCTACCTTATAACCCATGCATTGCTACCTTATAACCCATGCATTGCTACCTTATAACCCATGCATTGCTACCTTACAACCCATAAACCATATGCCATGCATTGCTACCTTATAACCCAAGGTCAGGGTTTAGGGTTTAAAGGTCCAAACCCTATGCAGAGAAGCAGAAAGTTTGTGTGCCTGTAACTCCGGGAGGTAATACAAAGTCTTTTTCTTAAAAGCCTGCCAATAGGACAACAACTAAGTGTGGTACTTATAACGCACACAGAACCTGGAGATGCTTGCTGCTATTCCCCAGTCAGAGTCGGCTAGCAACACATTACCATATCCAATGAACCTAGACACGTTTCTTGGTCAAATAGGCATATTGACGTCCAAATACAAAATACCTGTCGCACCCAAGCAAGCACACCCCCACTGGAATTGCCAATCCATATCTTAACACTCAGTCATGCAGTTTAGAGGCATAAGGCATAAGCTTATGGTTCTTAAGTAACAGTGTTGTGCACCTGACGCTTGACGGCGTCAATGGTAAATGACGCTGACGGCGTAATTAGTGTCAAATTGACGGTGAAAATAGTAAATTACGCCGTCAATCGTCAGAGTTTAGTGACGGTAACGCCGTTATTTACGGTCGTTTTTTACGGTGCCATTTTTGAATGATGTTGTATGGGCACAACACTGTTAAGTTACTTTTAAATGAAGGCAGCAGAAACAAAGGCATCTACGCCTTCACACACACACACACACACACACACAGGATGTTGATGCCTTCACACACACACACACACACACACACACACACCCCTCAAACTTGCCGTCCTTGTCAGGCCCAACCTTTTGATGAAGACCGCGGTAACAAAGGCGTCCCTTCACACACACACACACACACACACACACACACACACACACACACACACACACACAAACCACAAACTAGCCGTCCTTGTCAGGCCCGTGCCACAAAGAGCGTACCACAAGCAGTGTGGGTGAGCTCAGCGTAGCAGCACGCACACAGGCAGAGCCATAGGCAGAGGGGGTGGGCGAAGCAGCAGGGAAGGAGCTGAGGAGCATCAGGGGGTGGGTGCTGATAAACCTGTACGATCGTGGGGGGTTGGAGGCACGCAGCGAGATGGTTAAGGAATCTGAGAGGAATTTAGAGGGAAATTAGATGAGATGCAGAAAAAATGCAGCGTCTTGCAAGTGCAAGATGGATTCACTACATCAGCATTCAATGCATATACCAATGGTGACAACCGAGCTAGATAAGCGCCGTTACTTGAGGCATTAATTATCAAGGGAAGTTCAAGGCATTGAGTAAGGCTTTGAGATAGGACCAAGAAGAGTGGGTGCAGATGAAGATGAGTGACGGCAAGGGGGTCGCCAGAATATCAGGGGCGTAGCAAAGTAGCATAGGGTACTTAGCGAAATAGCATGAAATGTCCAGCTGCAACGTGCCCATGGAAGATGGTCAATGCACGTGAGTGGACATGTATTAGTTTCAGTGTTGTGCACCTGACGCTTGACGGCATCAATGGTATATGACGCTGACGGCGTAATTCATGTCAAATTGACGGTGAAATTAGTAAATTACGCCGTCAATCGTCAGAGTTTAGTGACGGTAACGCCGTTATTTACGATCTTTATTTACGGTGTCAATTTTGAATGACGCCGTATGTGCACAACACTGATTAGTTTGCCGTACGGTGCTGTCCTTGTTGCATTGGTCTATATGTTGTGTACGGGAGAAAGTGCAGCAAAGAGGCCACATCGTATTAAAGAGCAACCAGCTGCCGTTACGATGTGGACAATCACAGTGAATTTCACAGTGGACATCACGGGGAACGTGTCAGATCAAAACCACTGGCATTGCAAAGTATACAGCTCGTCACGACAACTAGCAAGACTGGCAATCCAGCTTGTTAAATGAGACACTTACAGAAACTCTCAACCAGCTAGCTGCTTGTCACACACACACACAAAACACACACACACACACACACACACAAACACACACACACACACACACACACACACACAAACACACACACACACAGACACACACACACAGTTAGTCGATGTCAATGATTGAGCATGACAACCTCTTTTTATTTCTGTAGTCTTCAATTTGCCGGTCAGGGTTACAGAGGACATCATGGCAATTCAAGACGACATTTAGGCAGTTAACAATAAACAAATGGCACTCTCACCACATTGCCAACAACCAGCTTCAGCACTTGTCCCACATCCACTTCAGGTCATCACTGACACTGACACCGACACCGACACCGGAACTGACACTGACACTGACACCGACAGCGACACTGACACCGACACCAACACCAACACCCACACCGACAGACACTGACACTGACACTGACACTGACACTGACACTGACACTGACACTGATATTGACATTGACACCGACATTGACACTGACACTGACACTGACACTGACACTGACATTGACACTGACATTGACACTGACACTGACAGCGACACTGATATTGACACTGACAGCGACACTGACACTGACACTGACACTGACATTGACACTGACATTGACACTGACACTGACAGCGACACTGACATTGACACTGACAGCGACACTGACACTGACACTGACACTGACATTGACACTGACACTGACACTGACACTGACACTGACATTGACATTGACATTGACACTGACATTGACACTGACACTGACACTGACATTGACACTGACACTGACACTGACACTGACACTGACACTGACATTGACACTGACACTGACACTGGCACTGACAGCGACACCAACACCAACACCCACACCAACACCCACACCGACAGACACTGACACTGACACTGACACTGACACTGACACTGACACTGACACTTACACTTTAAGCATCAGCAGCGCACTGAAACTGAATGTCACTGACGCTCAAGTGATCAGCAGTGCAATTATCAGGTTGTCAGACCATCAGCAGTACAGGCACAACAACAAACATGCACTGCAGATCATGCTTGCCTAAGGTTGGCCAGAACCGTATATATTCACCGTATATGACCGTATATGTGGTGAAATCCCTGCCAAAAATACCGTGAATACACCGAATATATATTGTTCTGGCCAACTCTGCTTGCCTCTCCCGCATCCACCTGTAGTCATCAGCAGGCTTCGGCAACGGTGAGATAACACAACTTCATTGCCTGTACTTCCTTATAATTCCTAACACAGACACTTTTAAATTAGTCACCAACAGTGCACAAAAGCAATTAGCATCAATCACCAGCAGCGCACTGACAGAAGTAAATAGCATTAATCACCAGCAGCGCACTGACAGAAGCAATTAGCATCAATCACCAGCAGCGCACTGACAGAAGCAATTACCATCCATCACCAGCAGTGCACTGACAGAAGCAAATAGCATCAATCACCAGCAGCGCACTCACAGAAGCAATTAGCATCGATCACCAGCAGCGCACTGTCAAAAGCAATTAGCATCAATCACCAGCAGCGCACTGACAGGAGCAATTAGCATCGATCACCAGCAGCGCACTGTCAGAAGCAATTAGCATCAATCACCAGCAGCGCACTGACAGAAGCAATTAGCATCGATCACCAGCAGCGCACTGTCAGAAGCAATTAGCATCAATCACCAGCAGCGCACTGACGGGAGCAATTAGCATCAATCACCAGCAGCGCACTGACAGGAGCAATTAGCATCGATCACCAGCAGCGCACTGTCAGAAGCAATTAGCATCAATCACCAGCAGCGCACTGACAGAATCAATTAGCATCGATCACCAGCAGCGCACTGACAGAAGCAATTAGCATCCATCACCAGCAGCGCACTGACAGAAGCAAATAGCAGCAGTCACCAGCAGCGCACTGACGAGCAATTAGCATCAGCCATCAGCAGTGCACTGACAAATCCACCTCTAGTCATCATCATCAACACATGCACAAGAATAAGCACGCACCACAGATCATGCTTCCTGAAGCTCTTGGAGCTCAGCCTCGTGCGCGCGGTGGGAACACACAGGAAGAAACGCATCCCAGACCCTGCAACCCTGGCCCCCCCCCTCCCTCCCCCTCCTCCACCCCCGCCCAATTCTTCACCATCATCTTCGTTGTCCTCTCCACCCCCTCCCTTTTTGTAGCCCCTCCCCTTGCTCGAACCCCCTGCTCCTCCTTTGCAACCCCACGATGAAGAAAAAGAGGCACCTCCTGGCACAAAGGGCTTAGACATGCTCAATGTGGCGGAGGCAAAGTATGGCACACGCTTGGTTTTGCACAAGGCCTCAAGACTCTGCGGGATTGTGTGTTGTGTGTTGTGTGTGTATATTTGCTTTGCATGTGTGTGTACATGCTATGTTTGTGTGTGTGTGTCGGTGGGGGACATGCTCAGTGTGGCGGAGGCAAAGTATGGCACACGCTTGGCTTTGCACAAGGCCTCAATACTCTGCGGGAGCATGTGTTGTGTGTTGTGTGTGTATATTTGCTTTGCATGTGTGTGTGCATGCTATGTTTGTGTGTGTGTGTGTCGGTGGGGGACACACTCAGTGTGGCGGAGGCAAAGTATGGCACACGTTTGGATTTGCACAAGGCCTCAAAATTTTGCAAGAGCATGTGTTGTGTGTGCACGTGCTGTGCATATTTGTGTGTGCGCTGTGTAATATTTGTGTGTGTGTGTGTGTGTCGGTGGGGGACATAATCATTTGGCGGAGGCACGCTTGGCTTTGCTCAAATTTGCCAGACTCTGCAGACACGAAGAAGTGTTCTCGCATATGTTTTGGGTGATGGATAGACTTAGTAGGGCTGAAGCAAGTAAGGCAAGTACTTTAAATGCGCAAAGCCTTGAGCACCTGCTCCTCTGCATGTGGGACATGCGCTGTCAAAACATGTGCCCAATGTACCCACTGCCTTTCAATGCAGGCCAACAACTTTGAGGCGCTGCAAAAAGAGCAATGCATGGAAATATATGCGTGCATTTATGTAGATGCATATACTATGTACATGTGTATGTAGGGTTGGCCAGAACCGTACATATGCACCGCATACGACCGTGTTATTGGCGAATTTCCTGCCAAAATTACCGTATATATATACCATAAATGTATATGGTATCGCCAACCCTATGTGTATGAGACGCGCTCTAGAATGAACGGAGGCCAAAATGAATGTACACATTCACCATACGTGACCGTGTTATTAATATTTATATGCCCGCATGCTTATAAAAGCGCCATGTGTATACTGATGTGGTGAAGCCTAGAATACGCACACGCGCATGTATGGTGTTGGACACACGCAGTGTAAGCACGCACACACACACACACACACACACACACACACACAACACACACACATACACACATACACACACACACAACCCCCCCCACACACACTCTCACACACACACACACACACAAAATATGCTGCCAAATAGCAATGGTGATTGGTAAAGGCGTTTGCTACGAATAGACGTGGCAAATATCTTCACCAATCATCACTGCTGTCTACAAGCACATTGTGTGTGTGTGTGTGTGTGTGTGTGTGTGTGTGTGTGTGAGAGAGAGAGAGAGAGAGAGAGAGAGAGAGAGAGAGAGAGAGAGAGAGAGATGAAG
>Ga0307947_1003765_pt1 | contig 12115 bp, 15 predicted proteins | sample OrgLakmetagen232_FD_201840 | JGI IMG/M metagenome (GOLD analysis project Ga0307947, IMG submission 201840) | Saline water microbial communities from Organic Lake, Antarctica - #232 | ecosystem: Environmental > Aquatic > Non-marine Saline and Alkaline > Saline | place: Antarctica: Organic Lake...
CACACACACACACACACACACACACACACACACACACACACACACACACACACACACACACACACACACGCGCGCGCGCGCACACACACACGCACTCACACACACACACACACACACACACACACACACACACACACACACACACACACACACACACACACACACACACACACACACACACACACACACACACACACGCGCGCGCGCGCACGCACGCACGCACGCACGCACGCACACACACACGCACACACACACACAAACACACACACACACTCACATACACACACACACACATACACAAACGGACGCAAGCACACACGCACGCACGCATGAACGCAAGCATGCGCGCGCACACACACACACACACACACACACACACTCACACATACATACACAAACACACACACGGACACAAACAAACACACACACGCACGCATGCACCCCTGCACGCACGCACGCACACACAAACACACGCACGCACACTAGCACACATGCACACACACACATACACACACAAACACACACACATACACAGGTATGCTACGCACATGCGCACACACACACACAACCATACAAATCCATACACACACATGCACACACATGCACACACACAAACACACACACATACACACACATGCACAAACATAAACAACACACACAAACATACACACCACACACGCACACACACACACACACACCACAAAAAAATACACACCACGAACACGCACACGCATACGTGCACACACACGTATACGCACACACACGCTTACACCCACACACTCATCACACATACGCACATGTGCACGCATGCTCACATGCATACGTAGACACGCACAAACAAGTGCACACACTTGTACACGCTCACACACGCTTGCACACGCGCGCGCATGTTCACGCGCAGGAATGCATGTACCAACGCACACAAATATACCCATAAACACACACACACACGCACACACACACATACATAAATACACACACACGAACATAAGCACGCGTGCACAGTCACAAACAATCGTCCTTTGGAAATTCTTTGTGCATCGTCCAGTGCACCCTTTGCCTGAGGTGCGGCGCCGGGCCTTGCAGAGCCTGGACTTCAAAGTCAAGCACAGCCTGCTTGCCCAGCAGGACTTCCTGCAGGTGTGTGGATCTCTCGATTCCTGATTCCTGACTTGTATTCCCCACCTGCAGTTGCCTTGTACACCTTTTGAATTGAGCACCAAGTAGTCCGGCATCAGTTAGACTGGCGTCAATCCCCCTATTTCGGTGCTTGCACACTCCCTTGGTAACTTCACAACAATTTACAGCACAAGCAGACAAATGACTGCACATCGGCTTCCTTTTTTGTGCTCTATGTCAATCACTGCTCCGCCTGCGCTCTTGCTTGTTGTAGCTTGAAAGCTTTGAGATCCAAATTGTCAGATGGTGGCCAACACCATCATCCATCATAGTGGTATAACTAGAATAGAAATGTTGCGTCCTTGTTCTGCACCAAAAGCATCTGAAAAACAACATTTTGACCCGATCGCAGGACCGTGCCATCCTGTCAAACCTCCTAGGTGAGCAATGCTCTGTCGCTGACAAGCTGTCAGCCTGGCATTCTAACTCTGCCTTGCATTCCACGAGCAATTTCAAAGTGTGCACAACTACGTGCACCAACCACTGAAGCAGCACACACCTCCTTTGCCAGACTGATTGCCAGGCAGTAGGCAAATGCGTCTCAGATTCAATGGTCATAGACACAGCTTTTTCATTATGAAATCATAAATGGTATAATCATAAACAAGAGGCACCTGCAGCTTCAGTGACGCCCTAGTCACAAGCCTGATGTGGGGAGTGGACTTCACTGCAATCAACAATGATTGAATGACGTAGCTCAATATGTATTATGAGGTTTGTTGCTTTCACAAGCACATGCGCGATGGGACGGCTGTCTATTTTACGGCATTCCATAGCACAAGATAATTACCGACAGCCTAGGAACGAGGTCACCTGGGGCGGTGCTGGCTTTAGAGCAGGCTAGCCCGCAGATGATCCCCATTGATTAAACTCTTCCTCTTTCTTTGCGGTCCGTGGTGCCAAAATGGCTCCTTTTCCATAATATCGTACGGACATGTACTCACCGCCCCCCCTTCTGAATACCAATAGATAATTTACAAACACAATCGGTCGCCACTCCATCCCAAATCCCATATTTTCCCTGGAAAATCTGGAAGCCTACTTAACTACAAGATTTTACAAGAATTGTTTCAATCACCGCCCCCCTCCGGGACACAACCAGACGCTAATTAGGGGCGGTGGTTTTCTTTACGTACGTTCGTGTGAGAATGGTCAGCAATGCCTGCCTGCACTGTTTGCCCCTTTCGAAGCCTTGTCGAGTATGAAAGGTTTAAGCCAGTCGTGTTTGAAACTGTATACCAGAGGTATTTATGAATAACTGTATACCAGTGGTATTTATGAATAACTGTAGCTTGCCCTTATTCAAACCATTCCACATTACAGCCACCTTTCCTTGCTTAAAAGGTGGATATTGCGTAAAGAACAGAACTGGCATCTGTCAGATTACCCTTTGAGCAACATGTCATCGCTGCCTTAATGCGTTGCATGCTCGAGGACTTTAAGAAACGGACGCTAACGTGTTCTTTTTATGTCTTTTATCTTCCAACCTGCCTTTGAGCTCACCAATGCTTGCATGCCTGTTAAGTTGCGGCAGCGGTGCCCAGTGACGCAATTTCCTGCATTCACATGTGTTTGCACCTTCTGTTGATTCCTTTTACCTCTCACACACAGACACAGGCACAATTAATACACACACAAATACACTACACACACACACTCACACACATACATATACACATTCACACATTCACACATGTGTACACACTCACACACACACTCACACACACATATACACATTCACACATGCGTACACACTCACACACACACTCACACACACACACACACTCACATTTACACAGGGCTTCTGAGGCATGACAGTAATGGTGCCCAAGTGGATGCATCTGCGCTCCTGCTGCTGCAAAGGGTGGCTGCCACCTTTCCCCTCACAGGTGTGTGGGTTCGTTTGTGTGTGTTTGTGTTGGTGTATGTGTAGATGTGGGTGCAGGTGTGAGTGCAGGTGTGTATGAGGGTGTAAAAGTGTGGAAGGGTGTGTTTGGGGGGTGTGCAAGAGCGTATAATGTGTTTGTGTGTTAGTGTTTGCTTCATTTCGTATGCATCTCCCTTTGCTGGTAGCTTGTGCTTGTGGGTGTCAGTGTTTGCTTCATTTCGTATGCATCTCCTTTTGCTGGTAGCTTGTGCTTGTGGGTGTTATTGTTTGCTTCATTTCGTTTGCATCTCCTTTTGCTGGTAGCTTGTGCTTGTGGGTGTCAGTGTTTGCTTCATTTCGTATGCATCTCCTTTTGCTGGTAGCTTGTGCTTGTGGGTGTTAGTGTTTGCTTCATTTTGTTTGCATCTCCTTTTGCTGGTAGCTTGTGCTTGTGGGTGTTAGTGTTTGCTTCATTACGTATGCATCTCCTTTTGCTGGTAGCTTGTGCTTGTGGGTGTTAGTGTTTGCTTCATTACGTATGTATCTCCTTTTGCTGGTAGCTTGTGCTTGTGGGTGTTAGTGTTTGCTTCATTTCGTATGCATCTCCTTTTGCTGGTAGCTTGTGCTTGTGGGTGTTATTGTTTGCTTCATTACGTTTGCATTTCCTTTTGCTGGTAGCTTGTGCTTGTGGGTGTTAGTGTTTGCTTCATTTCGTATGCATCTCCTTTTGCTGGTAGCTTGTGCTTGTGGGTGTTAGTGTTTGCTTCATTACGTATGCATCTCCTTTTGCTGGTAGCTTGTGCTTGTGGGTGTTAGTGTTTGCTTCATTTCGTATGCATCTCCTTTTGCTGGTAGCTTGTGCTTGTGGGTATTAGTGTTTGCTTCATTTCATATGCATCTCCTTTTGCTGGTAGCGTGAGCTTGTGGGAATTAGTGTTTGCTTCATTTCATATGCATCTCCTTTTGCTGGTAGCTTGTGCTTGTGGGTGTTAATGTTTCCTTCACTTCGTATGCATCTCCTTTTGCTGGTAGCGGGCACCTTCTTCCTCTCAGCTTGCACAGCCAGAATGCCACGTGCCAGATGGTGGTGTGTATGCATGTTTTCTGCCAACCCTGTAAGTGTAGCGACCTATCAAACCAATCCAATCATTAGGGGTCCCCGATTTCTACATTAAAGTGGGAAGAGGACCACGCTGCCTGCCTTAAAGTGTGAAAAGGACCACGCTGCCTGCCTTAAAGTTCAATTTCTACATTAAAGTGTGAAAAGGACCACGCTGCCTGCCTTAAAATTCAATTTCTACATTAAAGTGTGAAAAGGACCACGCTGCCTGCCTTAAAGTTCAATTTCTACATTAAAGTGTGAAAAGGACCACGCTGCCTGCCTTAAAGTTCATGTTGAGTGTAACTCTGTGCTTTCTGCACAGGCAGGGTTGGTCAGATCCGGGTAATCAATTCATTATAACATAATATTGATGCAAGAGACCAGTGCAAGGAATTTCGGAATTTCAGAGATTAGTGCCGGACATCAGTGCAAGGATTTCCGTACATACGCTTACATCTGAGTATTAAGAGTTAGAGGCTGCCTCTTGGTAACCTTCGTCCTCACCTCCTCATCTTGTCTCCAACCTTTCTTAACGTATAGATTAAATGAAATCCAACCCAGTCTGCACCCTTTGCTTCTACCCCCCTCGTCCAAACCAAAATCCTGATCCTCCTACTGAATTTTGTTGAACTAATGCACAGTCTACCCCTTCTGCCTTCCTGCTTTTCACCCCCCCTCTCCACACCAAATTCTCACCCTCCACTTCCTCAAACTGAACCAACCCCTTCTGCCCTCTTTTGCTTTTAAACGCTCGAATCCACCGTACCAAAAGCTCACCCTTCATTCATTCACCCCGCTGCACAGCACGCCAGATGCTGCAGCTGGGCTTAGAGGACACGCTGCGTGTGCTACGGCCCAACAGATCACCAGATCTGCACCACCTCATCGACAGCACCCTCAGCATGCTGGCGCCCACACCTGGTGCTGCGTCCCCATCCCCATCAACATCATTACCATCATCATCATCGACAGCAGCAGCAGCAGCAGCAGCAGCAGGAGCAGGCACATTCCTCTCCCCCTCTATTCACACCGCCGGCGCACACTTCAATAGCAGCAGGCATGCATGCGGGAGTGCTGAATTTGTTCAGGGCCGCCCTTTGGGCACACACGCAGGGCCGCCATCTGCTGTGGTCTCCCCTCCTGCACACAGCCATTTAAGCGGTGGGTGTGGACACTCACGCACCAGCATTTGCTCTCAGCTCACACACCAGCATTTGCTTTCCGAAATCCCTTGTCATGCATGACCGCACACACGCAGGACCAGCCACCTGCCATTACAAACACCACTCTGCACCTCACCACGCACAAAAACACACACGCACACTCAACACACACTGCACTTACGCACTCACACACACGCACACACACGTACAGGTACAACCACAACCCTTCACCCGCCCCACACCATCAGCCGCCCGCTGGAACCCGAGTTTGTGTCAGCAGCAGCAGCAGCAGCGGCATCCACACCCCAACCTCCCTACACCCACGTCCTTCCCCTCACACCCACTCCCACACATATGCACGCGACCCATTCCAGTGTAGGCGGCCACCCTCATTCCGCTGTCAGTGTCAACAACCCCTCCCACCAAGATTTTAGCTTGCAGTATACACCGGACCACGCACACCCACAACACGCCTCGACCCCCTACATGGCTGGCTCCCCATACACTACCTCCACCAACCCCAACTCTGGCTTCACTGCCGCCACAGGCGTGATGGAAACTGCCCACGCACATGCAAGGGGCAGTGAAGCAGGGAGAGGAGGAGGAAGAAGTGGCATAGCAGGGAGGGAGCATCGAGGATGGGGCAGTGGGAGTGAATGGGATTTAGTGGGGGGGGGAGCCACACCGAACAGTGGCTACGTCGATGCTGGTTTTGGCAGTAGCAGTAATGCTGGGGGCAGCTCGTACGCTGTGCATGCTGTGGTCCCTGCCACGGCACAGCACGCGGGACAGCAGCAGCACTCCTCCCCGCACAAGCAGCAGCAGCAACAGCAGATACTGCAGCAGTACTACTCCCCGCACAAGCAGCAGCAGCAGCAGCAGCAGCAGCTGTCGGAGAATGCCCAGGCAGCGGTGAAACGGTTAAGGGCAGAGCGCGGGAGTGCAAATGGGGATGGGCATGCAATGGGTGTGTATTGGCTGTGTGTGTATGTGTGTGTGTGTGAGTGTGTGTGTGTGAGTGTGTGTGTGTGCGTGTGTGTGTGCTCGCGTATAACCTAGGTTGTGTGTATGAGTCACTTGTGTGTTGTATATGTGTGAAGTGCAAGTGCCTATTGGCCTGGCATGCAACACTATGTGCCTCAAATCGTTTATCGTATTCACGAATTAATGGTCCCCACTGTGCTTCAAGACAATCATGCAAACTGGTCGTCACTATTAAATGGTTTGAATTGTCTCATTTGCGGAATTGTGTTACGTCCAGCTTGCCACTCCCCGCATTTCAAATATTAATAGATCAGGTATACACAAAATCATCCCCTGGCTTTCAACACTCACAGATGTAGGAACAGGGTCCAGCCTTTCCTTGGCTTTCAATATTCATAGGTGAAAAAATAGGGTCCAGCTTGCCACCCCAGCCCACTGACTGGTTGTTACCTTCCGTGCCTCTGGGGGCGGGAGATGAGCAGTACCTGTTTGAGCTGGTGCTCAGGCTCAAGTGCATGCAAGAGCCTGTCAGGATCGTGGCGCCAGCACTGCAGGTGTGTGTGTGTGTGCATGTGTGTGTGTGCTTGTACGTGCAGGTGCGTGCGTGTGTGTTGCATGTGTGAGTGTGCATACCTGATTGCGATCTGAGCAGACTTGTAAGCAGGGTCCAAATTTGAAATGGTGCTTTGGCTAAAGTACTTGGTACGGCGTATTGAGGATCATGGCATCAGTACAGCACGTGTGTTTGATCAATTACCAAATTGGGCAAAGAGAGGTCAGTACACGCATGAGAAGGTGTATGCATGAGCCAGTCAGGATTCCGGTGCGATTTTGCTAAACTGTTATAGTAGAGCAAAATTACTGTGATTGGGATCAGTGGATCTTCAGTAGAGGTGAAGTAGGTAAATCCCCCTTGAAAAAAATCGCTGGTCTTATAATAACTCACCACATAGGGCACAATTAATCTACCGTTAATTGAAATGTGTGGCTCAACTCACTTGAGGCACCCCCTTTTTTCCTGGACTGGGTTGTGCATGTGCAGCGAAAGCACGCTGCTATAAATGAATATTACTGCATTTATCAAGTGTTTGCTGCTCGTGTCTTTCTTCCAAGAGTTGCTGAGTGGTGTGCAGGAAAAGCGCACTGCCATGAAAATAAATCACTGCACTTAAGAAGTGTTTGCTGCTCGTGTCCCTCTTCAGGAGCTGCTGGGTGGTGCGTGTTCCGACTTCCCTCCAGAGTCTCTCCTTGCTGTGCCTGGCCTCCTGGTGAGTTGGCCAGAGAAAAACAACGGAAGTTTGGTGTTATAAACGTTGCATGTGAGATGATGACGTGCTTCACGTCATATTGATGTGCACCTGTCGTCTTTAAGTAATGAAAAAGTCGATGTTCCGCATTGGCTGGTTAGCTACGTAGATCAACGTTGGCGTACATCAGGCACACGCTAATGTACCAGCTTCCTGCACAAGCCCTCAGCGTTTCAATTGCCTGTGTTGCTTTTATGCTTTCTTACAGCAGTAATTTGGAACCTTGCAAGCAAATCATTTGGTAACCCGTACCCTTCAGCTCAACTGTGCCCCAGCCTCGTGTCATCCCTTTATGTCAGTCAAAACTATGCAACTATTCTTCTCCAAGCCATCCCGCTCCTCCTATGCAGCCGTTCTTCTCCAAGCCATCCCGCTCCTCCTATGCAACTATTCTTCTCTGAGCCATCCTACTCCTCCTATGCAACTGTCCTTCTCCACGCCATCCTAAGCCTCCTATGCAACTGCTTTTCTCTGAGCCATCCCTCTTCTCCTATGCAACCGTTCTTTCCCGAGCCATCCTGCTCCTCCTATGCAACTGTCCTTCTCTTAGCCATCCCGCTCCACCTTTACACCCGTCCTTCTCTAAGCCATCCCACTTCTCCTTTGCACCTGTCCTTCTCCAAGCCATCCTAAGCCTCCTACGCAACTGTTCTTCTCCAAGCCATCCTGCTCCTCCTATGCAGCCGTTCTTCTCCAAGCCACCCCGTGCCACCCCGCTCCGCTTATGCCACCACACGTGCAATATTGATCGCCCTTCAGTTTCTAAAAAGACCAGCTGGATTTACAGACGTAAAGCCACCAACACTGACATGAACGTACATGCAGGGTCACCTTTCTTTACACATCACCATGTCATTGCAAACATCACCATGACGTTGCAAACATCGCCATGTCATTGCAAACATCGCCATGTCGTTGCAAACATCGCCATGTCGTTGCAAACATCGCCATGTCGTTGCAAGCATCGCCATGTCGTTGCAAACATCGCCATGTCACTGCAAACATCGCCACATCGTCACAGTTGTCACTAACATCACACACCGCACACCTCAGGACCAACTACTCTTCATCCTGACCTCCGTCCCCCCAGACAGCCCCCTGCAGTCCCCTGCTGCCTCTCTACTGCTTCAGCTGTCAGAGGGACTGAAGGCATCAATCGTTCGTGCCACCGACCCCATGCTCCTGGCACCAGGTATGGCTACCAATATGTCCATCTTCAGTTTACTCAGTGTACAACTCACAGGTATGGCTATCAATGTGCCTTCAATTTTGTCAGTGGACAGCTCACAGGCTCCTTTGATCATGCCGTTTGCCCCATGCCCCTGGCACCAAGTATGTTTACCATCATATCCATCCACGATTTCACTAGAGGATAATCCAAATGCTCCTTTGAGCATGCCATTTGCCCCATGCTCCTGGCATTAAATATGTTTACCATCATATCCATCCTCAATTTCACTAGCGGATAATTCAAAGGCTCCTTTGAGCATGCCAATGAACCCCTGCTCCTGGCACCAAGCATGATTTTCTTTCATGTGCTACCTTTCTTCATTCATTAGTAGATGTCTCAAGGCCTCTATTACTTTTGTCACCTTTCGACTGCCCCCTACTCCTGGCCCATGACTGTACATGTTTTTAGGCTTTCAGCAGCTATCAGAATTACGAATGACAGCTTCAGTGTGTGCTCTGCTGCTCTTTGTCATTGTTCACCTGCTGGCTCGTAAAGAAATCCGTGACTAACCTCTCAAGCATTCAAAACACACACGCACACACACACACACACATACACACACACAGGCAGCAGAGGTACAGACACCATGGACGCTCTAGCAGTGGCTGCAGCAGCTTCCAATTTGCACGCTTCCCCTGCCAAGCTGCCTCTGGTGAGTGGTTGTGCACACATGCCTTCTTTTCAGGAACACTTGACAATCCAAGCTTCCACACTTAGCATTCAGAGAGGGCCACGCTGGTGTGTGTCTTTTTGATTGCCCCTCAAGACAACATTTCTGCTTTTTAAGTGTTTGTTTGTACACCATGTCCCTGTGCGTTACAATTGAGTGTTACGATTGAAAGGCCATGATTTGAGTACCGCATACACAGGCACGCCCGCCTGCAAAAGACTGACCATCATTGCAATAGAGACAGAGGCATGCCGACCTGCTGAACAGTGACACCTGTTAAAAGTAGTATATGTAATACAGGCACGCCCGCCTGCAAAAGACTTGCCATTGTTACAATAGAGACAGAGGCATGCCGACCTGCTGAACAGTGACACCTGTAAAAAATAGTTAGTACAGGCTCGCCCGCCTGCAAACGAGTGACCATTGTTACAACAGAGACAGAGGCGTGTCGACCTGCTGAACAGTGACATCTATAAAAAATAGTATATATAACACAGGCACGCCCGCCTGCAAAACACTTGCCATTGTTACAACAGAGACAGAGGCATGTCGACCTGCTGAACAGTGACGTCTATTAGAAGTAGTATATATAACACAGGCACGCTCGCCTGGAAAGCACTGATCATTATTAGAACAATGTTATACAGGAGCTCTCCTCAGCCTCCCCCGCCAGACTCCAGGCATCAGGCGCAGACTACGCTGCTCAGCAGAAACTGCAACAGCATCTACCAAGAGGACCCTCCATCCCTGCCCCCCTTGTGTCCGTCCCTGATGCTGCCAGCGCAAACCATGTAGCGCTGCTGCGCTTCATATCTGCCCAGGTGTGCTGTGCATGTGTGAGGTAGCTTTTCTGCAGCATTTGTGCCCTTTTTGTACTGTACTCGTGTCCGTTACTGATGCTGCCAGCGCAAACCATGTAGCGCTGCTGCGCTTCATTTCTGCCCAGGTGTGCTATGCAGCTTGTGTGCAGCATTTGTGCCCTTTTTGTACTGTACTCGTGTCCGTCCCTGATGCTGCCAGCGCAAACCATGTAGCGCTGCTGCGCTTCATATCTGCCCAGGCGTGCTGTGCATGTGTGAGGTAGCTTTTCTGCAGCATTTGTGCCCTTTTTGTACTGTACTCGTGTCCGTCCCTGATGCTGCCAGCGCAAACCATGTAGCGCTGCGGCGCTTCATTTCTGCCCAGGTGTGCTATGCAGCTTGTGTGCAGCATTTGTGCCTTTTAATGCTATCCTTGTGTCCGTCCAAGATCTGCTTGAGCCACACGTACATTGTCTATATAAGTAAGCAGGGGCATCTTCCAGGTCACATTTGTATGCATCTATGTTCACTCATGACCAACCCTTCATACACCATCGCATGCGGTGCTGCCTGGACCTCTGTAACAGCATCACCAGTTCAATCGTTGTTTGTTTTTTTGCGCTTGAGCCTCCTGTTTGAAGGATCTCTAATTGAGGATCTGGAATCTTCAACCAATGTAGCTTGCGGTCGCAACTATGTTTGTAGCAACGCTCATAAAGGAGGACCAGGCAGCCTCGACCTGTTCCTTTTTAACGTAGCTGACATCAACAGCTTTGTTTGTAGCGACGCTTACACACATCAAACATATTTATAATCGACGACTTGGCATCCTCAACCTGCTCCGTAGCAGCGTAACTAGCAGCTGTGTCTTCAGCCCTATGTGCTCTTATTCTTGAACTCATGCACCTCTCGTGGACAGCTAGACACCCAAACACACACCCACGCACATACACATACACTTTACAGCTAGATACCCAAACATACACACGCTCAGACACACATACACACGCACAAAAACACACACACACACACACACACACAGACTGTACAAGTAGGCATCCAAACACCCACCCACACACGTACATACACACACATGCTCAGACATACACTCAAACGCACAATTACAAGCACACTCACACACGTTCAGACACACACCCGCACACACACGTACACACACAAACACACACACCCCTCCCCACGCAGCATGCCCTGAACGTGAGCACCTTTGCCTACGACCTCTCCCTCACGCTCCTCCCCCACCTCGCCCACCCGTCACGTCACCCCCTCCTCCTGCCCCTCATGGAATCACTCGTGCCTCTGCTTCTCGTGGACAGGGCGGGGCCCGTCGCTCAGCAGCACAAGCACCAGCACCTGTACCAGCAGCAGCACACTCAGCACTCGCACCCAACGCAACAGCAGCAGCACCTGCACGTGTGGCAAGGCAGGGAGATTCCCAGCACTACAAGCAATGTCGTGCAAGGGAAAGGTCACGGTAGGGGATCTGGTGAGGGCCAGCTTGGAGTCAGAGGAAGGGGCGCAGGCGGGTTGAAAGATGGGCTGGCAGAGGGATGGGGCAGGGAAGTGGGAGAGGCGCTGGTGTATAAGTGGAAGACGCTGATGCAGGCCGTGGCTGCAGCGTTGGTGCCAAACCTGGCGATGGCGCGCTCGGAGAGCCCTGCGGTCGTGCAGGTGAGGGGGGAGGGCAATTTGTGATGTGGGGTTTGATGATGTAGGGTTGGCCAGAACCGTACATATACATATATACGGTATATAACTACTATAATATACCGTATAGGATCGTACATTTGGTGA
>Ga0307947_1003766_pt1 | contig 12115 bp, 9 predicted proteins | sample OrgLakmetagen232_FD_201840 | JGI IMG/M metagenome (GOLD analysis project Ga0307947, IMG submission 201840) | Saline water microbial communities from Organic Lake, Antarctica - #232 | ecosystem: Environmental > Aquatic > Non-marine Saline and Alkaline > Saline | place: Antarctica: Organic Lake...
CAGGAAGGGGGGTTGGGAAGGGGGGTGCGTTTTGGGCCGGAGGCCCAAAATATACACGTGACTGCCAGGATATTTTTTTCAGCAGCCTCCTGATAAGAGGTTCAGAGATCTAGTGTTCTGCTAAGAAAGGGAATAAAAACGAGTTAGTTGTTGACTTGATGCAGCAGCCAAGTAAGGTCAGGCCGCTGAGAAGAGGTATTTAGAAAACGAAAGGGAAAACAAAAGCAAAGGAGAAATGTTTCCTCAGCTCACAAACCTGATGATCTTGGAAGAATAAAAGAGCGTGCACCTCGTTCTAGACACGGGCTAGGGCACTGGCCACAAATGCAAGAACACCCTTCAAGTCACGCTGCTGACTCCACTGTCAAAGTATGTGCATGTAAGCGGAGCCTACTGACATTGCGCATAAAGTGTCATAAAGAGCAAGATGAACTTACCATGGTACAGTATTCGGCATACGTTCATTACTAGAAAATAAGGTGACGGCAGTATGTTGTTTTGCATGTCAGGAGGGTCCACCAATTCAGCGTCTCCAAACACCACTCATCCTGTAACACCAGAACATCTCCCTCTCCTCATCAGATAACGACCTAATAGATTCTTGGGGTAGTCCTGGGCTATTATCAATAGCTGCAGGCTCGGGTTCTGGACCCGGCAGCCTCTGTTTCCTTGCATTATGACCGACTGTTTCCTTGCATTAAGTATCAAAGGTTGGTCCTGACTAAGTGCTTTGCAGCCTTTTGCCAACAGACGGACCAGACAGACTCTCGGCAAATTGGCGTCCGTGTGAGCATGAGATACAGGGTTCTGGACAAGACAAACAAAAAAGTTCTATGGAGACTGCGTTCCTGAAGTAAGTAAGGACGCCAGACACGGCGCAGACTAACTCCATGCGCGCAGGCTACAGCTGAGACGTCTGCAGCTAAATAAGACTGAAACGATGCATATACTCTCAAATGTTTAGACCGGTATTTTAAATAGACGTCTGCTTTTTGGCAACCCTTGTTCCTTATGCGCATGCACGGGTTTTGCACAGGGGATGGATTTCGGCACTAAGCAGGATTTTAGGGTTTGAGCTAGGTTCATAATTATTGGTCGAGTTAGATTTGTGGAATTTGGAAGTCCGTGCTGACTTCCTGTCGCAGTCCACCCCAAAGCGTAAAAAGTAGGGCAAACAGAAGAAGACTTATTTCCATGTATCTTCACTGCCACGCAAGTGACCCAGCAAGCAGACCTTAGCAACGATTGTGATTTTTTTTTGCATATTCGCCATGCGTAACATCAACCAATCACTCAATTACCCTAACGACATGTTACCCATCCAGGCGAATGCTTAACCATGCTATCTTGCGTAAGGTCATTGACGCCTGAGTTAACCTGCTTTTGTATCTAACGTGCCCCTTGCAGGTACCTTGTGACATTGGTCAGATTTTGTGAAGTGGGCGTGATGTGGTTCAAGTGTTCTGAGTTATCTCTCAGTTGTGTAGTCTACAGGGAGTGCACATGCACATGCACATGCACAGCCCTGGTGTAATCGCATGCCTGAGTTTCTGTGTGTTGTCAAGGGGGTGGGGGAATGTATGGCCCTCGTATGATTTAATGCTGGGATTTGTGTATTGTTTGTTTTGGTGCTCTGCAAGGTTGTGTGAATTCTCACTGTTGCTGATGGTGGATTGGAGATCGTAGCTTTTTATGAACAGGGAAAATGGCAGAGCCAATGCTCGATTGTATACAGTAGCTGTTTACGTGAGGGAACTAAGCACATGTTGTTGGAGCATGGTGTGAGTCCTTGCTATACTGGATGTACGCAAGGGCGGGGGGTGGCCTGGTCTGACATTAAAGGTTGGGCCTTGTGATCAGTGTGTAAAGCCCTTGGTGTGGTGATCGCTCGATTGTGGACAGTAGTTTTTTACGTGAGAGCACTAAGCACGTGATATTTGAGCATGGAGCGAATCCTTGGTGTGCCGGACGTACGCAAGGGCAGGGTATGGCCTGAGTCCGATGATTAAGGTCGGGCCTTGTAATATTGTGTGTTAATCCCTTAGTGTGGTGATCGCTCAATCGTGGACAGTAGTTGTTTACGTGAGAGCACTAAGCACGTGTTATTGGAGCGTGGTGTGAGTCCTTGGTGTCTTTGACGTGCGCATGGGCAGGGTATGGCCCGGGTCCGATAATTAAGGTTTGGCCTTGTGATCATCATAGCCCTTACTTTGGTGAATGCTCGATCGTAGACAGTAGTTGTTTATGTGAGAGAACTTAGCACGTGTTGTTGGAGTGTGGTGCAAGTTCTTGGTGTACCAGACGTATGCATGGGCGTGGTGCTAACTAGTGGAGTTGCTTTTCTGAACTTTTTCAAATTTTCTACTTATTTGTAAGCAACTTTCTGTATCTTCCTTAAAATGCCTCCATCTACTTCAATAATGGACAATTACGTCTGGAAAGCACATTATATTGCTGTTTTGTGTCACACCTCAATGAGTCAAGAGGAGTTATAACTAATTAGTTGCAAGAAAATTCTATGTATGCTACAGTGACCAATACTTTTAAGCACAAAGTACATTGCACACATTGCAAACAATTTACTAGGCGATGAGCACAAGATCATAAGCCAATATGAAATGCTGAGCGTAAAGCACAAGTATTGCCATAGTCCTCTTAAATAGGCATGACATGCTGAGTATGTGGCAAAAATGCGTGTCACATGCCAATCTGAAATGCTGAGCGCACAGCAAAATTTTTGCCATAGTCCTCTTAAATAGACATGACATGCCGTGTATGTAGAACAAAATGCGTATACCTTGTTATTCGGTTTGAGAACTAGGTAGTAAAAAACAAACTTGTTCAAAGTATTTGCAAATCTCATTGAGCTGCGCTGGTGCCATGTTACCCGGTCCGGGAAATTGCTGATCTGGGTGTGTTTCAGCAAAAAAGTTGATCTGAACCACAGGAAAGATCCACACATGCCAGCAGGATTAACACACCTCTTACCAAGCCACAAAGAAGTGTGGAGTCTGTCCGCAAAAGTATGCTCACGCACAAATCTACTTATCCTATGCGCAAATTCTTAAAGGCTCTTCAATGTGACCGCAATACTAGATGATGCCATTAACACTCATGAGGATGATGTTGTGCAGAGTAATGGAAACTCTATCGAGAATGGTGCGGAGCGAGGTTTCTATATCCTTAATGGCGTTAACGTGATTCTGAAATTCAGCTTCCTTGCGATACTTGATCTCAGCCAGTGAGCAGGATGTCAAGTTGATGATGTTGAGATTTTAGGTCGATGCTCTACTTTTGGGATGCTGTTGGCTGGCAGTGCTTCTCAGTTGCTCTCCCTCTGAGTTGCTTCCTGCTCCACTTTTTTGTAGCATATTTATATTTTTATTCAAGTAATGTTCAAATTGCTTTTGCGGTGGAGGACATCCACAGTACCCGGTACCAAAGTGGCTCCTTTTCCGTAATAAATGTAGTGAGTGGTTTTCACTGCTTGCGTAATTTTTTTCATTCTTTTCGCAGTCTCCTTTGATAAGAAAAGGCCAAACCTTGAGGACGGTACTAGTGTGGTATTTCCTATGCACTACTTCAGGGCATCAAAACCCATGTCATGTGTCACAGATCTTGTGGTAAAAACTTACTCACCACTGTCTGAGATGTTCAGGATGTGACTGCTACCTGCCTCAAAGGGGAAATCTTCTCTGAAAAAGGATCAATTGGCCAATTGGCATGTTTCAGAAATATGGAACTTGCAAACATCATGTAAAGCAAACAAAGACGAACATTGCACAGGATTCAAGCTGAGACAAACTGATTCAATTGCACAATTAATTCAGCAACAAAATTTTCAGCATTTAGGACAAAAAATGCTCGTTGCAAATCATAGAACGTGGTGTGGAAGATTAGGCTCGTCCCAGGAACCGAGCTACAAATCCATTTCCATGCTGGGGCTCAAAAGCAGGAACCTGCAGCCAGCAAGCAAATTGAATAGGCTGGTCTGAGACGCAAAACCGTTGGTGTGAAGTGCAAGAGCTTTTGGTTGATTAACACTCCCGTCTCCCTCATCCTGATTCTGTTGTCAACGTAAAGCATAGCACACACAACTGGGCTTACTTGTCAAATAAATGATTTTGTAACTATTGTAGTACAATGTTTAAGGCATACCAAACATCATTTCCTCTCACCGATCATCACCCGCCAACATAATCTACCTGCTGCTCAGGTCCAGCCGGCTCGCTGACCCCTCCACTGACCCTTCCACTGACCCCTGACGGCCCTGCACCTCCTGCCCTGCTGCCCACCCCACCCTCCTCCTCCTCCTCCTCCGCCCCCTCCCTCTCCTTGCGTTTGCCAAGAGAAGTGGGGGAGCCACCAGCAACAGCTTTGCCTTTGCTAGGATTGGCAGCCTCAGCTTCTACCGCTGCTGCCTCAATGCGCATACACACCACTTCGATTTCCTTCCTCTTTTGGAAAACACGTTCCTGCCAAAGCAAGTTGTGTGTTGTGTACAACAGGTAAACAATAAAGAACAAGCAGGAGTTCTGTCAACAGTCCAGCACGCAGACAACCTTCTTAGTCTTTTTAAGCAACTTTATAATATTGCATTAATTCTTCTGAAATCTCTTTGCATGTGGCATTTAATTGCGCCTGCTTGATGCTGTGCAAATGGCCCCCGCATCATTCAAGATTACAAGACCGCTTTGCCAAGCTGTAAGGCTTCCCTCCACAAATTACCTTGATCTCTCGCAGTGCGTCATAAGCCTTAACCTCCAAGGCTTCTTGCACTTCTGTCTGCAGATCCGCAAGGCTGTCTTTAAAGGCCTGAAGTACAGGTTACAAAGTGCTGCCTTTTAAATATTGACAGCTGCAAATATCAGTGAATGAGGGAGTGCCTGTCTGCTCCTGGTTTTACTCGTAGCAAGATACCTTCAGGCCGTTCAGAATGTCCTCCAGTCGATCAGCCTCCTTCCATGCCCGCTTTGCTACAGCGTTGTCAATCTCCACCTCTAGCTTCGAGATGTGGTTTGGCAACAGCGCAAGGCTCTGAAGGTGCAACGTGCAACGGGAAATAATATTGTTCGAGTTGGGTTTGATGGGGTGGCGTGCAAGTCCGTCTCTGTGCTCTTTGAACCAGGTCAGCCGTCTTTGGTGGCTAATTTGCAAATTAATCACTAGACCCTGGCGGTGTTAAAAATCTGCACGTGTTCCTATCTGCAGAGCAGAAACAAAAAAGGACAACAGGCATGATTTCTACCTTCAAAGCAACCAGTGCACTGTCCAAACGCTCGATCTCGTCCACATCAAAGGCCAGGACAGCAATTTCACGCTTCTCCTGTAAATGCACCATCTCTGTTTGAAGAGCGTCCTGCACATGTGTCGTAAGTTGTCAAGGAGGTGCTTTACGATGTTTTAATAATGAGATGGTTGAAACATTTTATTTCAACGGTGCTACGACAAGCCAGCACGTTTTCAATACACAATTCATTCCTGCTAATTTAAACAGTTGGTTAGAAATAAATTGTGCACACCCACCGGAGTAGGTGCTGCTACACCACGTGTTACTGGTGCTGCTGGTGTCTGTGTAGCGTTGGGCGTTATTGGTGCTGCTGATGGTGGTGCTGCCTCAAAGTTGGAGTCAGAACGACGCAGTAAAAGCTCCTCCAGAGCCTGCATGTGTGTCGTTCATGCGCATTCGGAAGTTTGGCTGGGATTAACCGCGGTGTGTGGAGCGATCGTGCGTGCGATGCGTAAAGCGAGCGTGCGAGGAGCGGGCGTGCGATGCGTGGGGCGTGCGTTCGTGGGGCGGGCGTGCGATGCGTGGAGCGAGCGTGCGTGGAGCGAGCGTGCGATGCGTGGAGCGATCGTGCGTGCGATGTGTGGAGGGATCATGCGTGCGATGCGTTAAGCGAGCGTGCGAGGAGCAATTGTGCGTGGAGCGGGCGTGCGATGCGTGGAGCGAGCGTGCCAGGAGCGATTGTGCGTGGAGCGGGCGTGCGATGCGTGGAGCGAGCGTGCGAGGAATGATCATGCGTGGAGCGGGCGTGCGATGCGTGGAGCGTGCGAGCGACCGTTCGTGCGAGGAGCGATTGTGCGTGCGATGCGTAAAGCGAGCGTGCGAGGAGCGATCGTGCGCGGAGTGGGCGTGCGATGCGTGGAGCGAGCGTGCGTGGAGGGTGCGTGCGTGGAGCGAGCGGCGTGCGATGCGTGGAGCGTGCGTGCGATGCGTGGAGCGATCGTGCGTGCGATATGTTGTGTGGAGCGATAGTGCGTGCGATGCGTGGAGCGAGCGTGCGAGGAGTGAGCGGGCGTGCGATGTGTGGAGCGAGCGTGCGAGGAGCGATCGTGCGTGCGATGCGACCTTTAACTTGTTTATGGAAGCCTGCTTTTACCTTGCTTCCTGCCCTGATGGGGTTGCTGTATTTGCAGTGACGGCCTCGCAAAACATAGAGCCATGCGTCGTATGAGTGGTAGATCTCCTGAACGACGGCGTCGACGGCAGAGGTGGCCGTTTCGAGAGACACGTGCGCACCTACGTTACGTACCAAATGCACAGGAGTGTGCGGACAACTGGTTCAAGCAATCTGCAATGGTTCCAGTTTGATCCTGTCCGTCCCACTTACGTTCTTGATACTTAGCAATGAGCTCGTTCCTCTTTTCTTCAACGGACTTTGTCATCTTCCTGTGAGACGTCGTTGGCTATTATGTCAGAAAGCGAACACAACAGGAGATGCCGCCGAAAATAGAATTTCTCGTTGCAACGGCTACAGAGTAAATCACGAACTGAAATGTTGCAACGGCTACAGAGTAAATCACGAACCAGGATCGGAGTTGCAACGTAGGAGAGTGGCAAAAATTTACGAGCCACACCCACCCAGGAATCCTAGGGAATCGTGATTTTGTGTTTATAGCGAAAACCAATATTTTTAAAGCGTGTTACGAGTTTTTCGTTTCGCTTTCCTGTTTGTCACAGTCCTCGTAGGGACCCCCGCACAAACGCACAAAGATAAAATTTTTACGTAAGATTACGAGGGACACGAGCCAAGAACAAGCGACCTGTGTTTTTGTCTTGATCGTAAACCTCTCGATTTCGTTCAGAGCATTATTACGCTGTATTTTCGTTTCGAACTGCAGCGGCGAATGAATTTTAGTATAACATGGGATGAAGGGTTTTTTCAAAATTGAGATGACGTACTTGCTGGCTGTGCGGTCTTTTGCCGGCAGGAAGATCGACTTTTGACCTGTATGATGATGCCACTGCGCTTGCAGAACGTACTGCTGGCTTTGTAGCGTGTGTATTATTTGGGACATAAATTACTGATGTGTCAAATCGCTTTTGGATCGGTGGTCTGTCGGAGCCGCAAAATGCCTTGCTGTGCTTTCATCACTGGGTTGAAAAGCCTCGTTTAGGCACCCAGGATTTCCGATGGAGTAGACCTCGACGATCCTCTGAACCAACGCATTTATGAAAAGTAGCCGGCTTCCAACTTTTTCCACCTGCCTATATCTTGCTATTCAGACGACCACGGATTGAGTGCTTTGGCGCATAATATAACAAGCGTTAAAAACGACAAGAAGTGAAGGCGTCAGGGTGGTGCCTTACCTTGAGCTTGTTGGGTGTGTGTGAAGTAGAGCAGTCTCGGCTGTCTCTGTCAGTGTCCCTGAACGTACCTGAATTAATAACAAAGTACCGTTCCTGCACACTGCCCGAGGATTTGCATTCTTTATCACACTTTATTTAAGATGATTAATTACTCATATAATATAATAGATATTACATAAACCATCTAAGTAGTAACCAATAGGTCGTTACGCATAATGTCTTGATCGTTAAGTTGTGTTCACATTGTTGATATTAGCCTGCATAACTTAAAATGCTTAGAACGCAAGGTGTTATGCAAAAATTTGAGAATAAAAGTGAAAGTAGAATACCCACTTTTCCAGGGATACTACCAGGGAGTGTGCTGACACGATACCGGGAGGTGTAGATGCTCAAATTTGTGTGAGTCGAAAGCCAGCTGTATTTGTCACAAATTTGGAATCCAAAGGCCCGGTCAGATCTGATTCCTCAAGCTGTTAAGGGGAGAAGCAGTAGGTTACCTAAAACTGTGGCATGCACGATTCTTCCAATGCACCAATATTGGATTTTTGCAATGAGAGGGAGAAAGACGGAATTTTTTTTACAACTTGATATCCCTCTGCACTGGTACGAGAGGAGCGACCCTGGTTGTTGCTGTCCGAGGCAGATAATCGTCTCCTCATCGAACATGGAACGACAATTAAACAGGTTTGCACACTACTTCTGAGCCTGAGCCTTCAGCTACCAGATCCCTGGGATCAAACAAGCCCCGCAGCAATGGTTATGGTGTTGGCACCGATAAACCTGTTCACCATATAAGCTCAGACTCCTCATCTCAGTACTCTGATTGCAGTGTAACGCATTGCAAGCGCCATCAAAGCAATTGCTTGGCAAGGAGGTCCACGAGTTTGCGCTGCATTTTCATGCACATATAAAATACCAGATTATGGTAGCCAAACCTGCTGGAGACGTGAGCCAAAAGAACAAAGGGTAGGTAAACAGAAAGACAGCGGCCTGCTTTGATATGGCGTGTGCCATTCACCCTGGAATGTTTACCTGCTGTCACAGTACACGGACCCTCCTCACACGTATCGTGCCACCATCACAGAGAGCAATGGTAGCATGCATGTGATACACCTACAGGGAAGGAAGGCGGCTTTGAGTCGCGGCCACGCAACCTGTGAGCGAGGCTTCAGACAAATAGAAAGAACTGCTCCAACCGGAGTTTTCTTCTTGCATATTTGAGGCTGTTACATTTGGAATATCAGATGAAACCACAGTCTAAACCAAGCATCACTTTTAGATTTTAGCTAATGAAAGGTTAGAAATGCTGCCCATTTGTTGTGACAGGAAGAGTGGGAAGTGCCACAACTTGGGATGTGATTCATTATAAACAAGCATGTGCAGCTGGGAAATGCAGCTGATGGCCTTTTTTGATATGCAAACAGGACATGTCTTTCTTGGCAGCAATATGAGATGTATGCATTACATTAGCTTGTATCACGGTAAACAGGGCCCTGGGACAATTAGGGCAATGAATGCTGTCCATACAAAGGGAATATGCTGGTCTTAATTTATCATAACAGCGAGGGATGAAAGAAAAGGGGGGCTAACTAGCACATAAAAAGGATTGCTCATTTATGAAATTTTACAGATCTCATCATTGACATCCATCTCAAAATCTGCAAAGGGTGGGCTCCAAGCAAATTGTAAGTCGCACAACATACAAAGGATCTGTACTTGCATGATAATAAGCTGCACAAGTGCTAGAAGCCCCACATTTAAGAATTCTTCGGCAATTACAATCGCTTTGCTTTGAGTCAGAGCCCTGTTTTGTGCTTGGTTCAAACGCTAGTTAATTTAGTGCACAAACAAGGCAGGGAGAATTTGGATGTGTGGGTGCTTGGCAATGAGGCTGGCAGGATCCTGGAGTTGCCTGGATTGTTTGCTTTGTACCTTTGTTGCTTCTTTTTTTGCTTAGCTGATTGTTTATCCTTGCTTATTTCTTATTCGTTAGCTTATTGCCATTGACTTGTGTGTCTGGATTAGCAGGCCCTGGTCGATCTTGCACTTGGGTCAAGGTTACAAAAAGGAGATTCACAAAAAAACATGACAGTTGTAAACCTCAAGTAACATCCTGAACAGGTTTATTACGTTTGCATCGTAAGATGACGGTGGATTTTTTACAAGTACTTGTGGCAACTGCCAAAACACTAGGTCCTCACTACTGCCCAGACTAAGGAAAAAGGCAGAGAATTAAACTAAAAAGGGAAAAGCAATTGTGAGTACCAAGTAAAAAGATGTACAAACTTGAAAGGAACACAGACAAAAAGCACGAGTGATTTGAGTGATGAACTTTGCTTCACTCCAAGAACTGGAGTTAAGTGCTACATACTAACCTACGCAGTTGCTTAAACAATACTTATTAGTAGGAACAAAAACATTTGTGCAATCGAGGAAAAGCACGCTAGGACACTTTAAATTGGCACTATGAGGTTCTAAAACCTCAACAAGCTGCTGCATTCAAGGCCGTGGCACCGCTCTCTGGAGTTGGTGAGCGAGCGTAATACTGAACAAATGTGATATTATGTAAAACACTCAAAACTTCGAGTATGCCCCTTGCTGTTCAGCGGGAGCAAGCTCACCTAGCAATTTCTTGTTTGCCACTCGCTTGGAATGAGGTACACGCCTTTTTAGTCCCCTTTCCTTTCTACATTTCCCTAGACTTCCTAGTAGAGAGAGAGAGAGAGAGAGAAAGAGAGATAGAGATAGAGAGAGAGAGAGAGAGAGAGAGAGAGAGAGAGAGAGAGAGAGAGAGAGAGAGAGAGAGGAGAAAAAACACAGGTAGTATATACATTACCGACATGGATAAGGAATATTGTTTTGTGTCCTGCACCACCAATGGATGCAGAGGCACACAACATCCCACCTTGAAAATAAAAAGGGGAAAGGCTTTCCAATGAATTATCAGGTGGTTGGGAGGCATAACCCTGCACATCACCAAATGTATTACTCAGATAATTATGGGGGTTGTGTTCAATCTTTGTCTGATTTTTGCTGCGGGTTTGATAACATGTAAGCTTGTTCTCTCGAGTGCTGAGGTATGTAGATAAGTAAATCCAGGGCTGTGGAGTGGGTTCCTTGTGTGGCTGCCGTAAACGGTGCCTGTTTTTCCTAGTGTAGGATAGTGTGTATGGTTTTGCGTGTCTGAGTAAGCTAGGCATTAGTAGCTTCGTTGTTCTTTTCCGGCTTGTTCAGAAGGCAGAGAAATATCTCTAAATATCCAGATATAATACAGATGGACAAGAAAGGGAGGCATGCACTTCTGTGCGAAAGTGCATTACGCAAGACACTCGCCTGCAAGGACTAGCTACTTCTGCAAGCAGCGAACTCTGCAGTTCTTGTGCCTTTTTTGCCTGTTGGGTAGGAAAAGTGTACAGATTGATCAGAGGAGTAAGCTGCAGCCAGCAAGCACTTTAAATAGGCTGGTCTGAAACGCAAGACTGTTGGTTTGAAGTGCAAGAGCTTTTGGTCGATTAACACTCCCGTCTCCCTCATCCTGATTCTGTTGTCAACGTAAAGCATAGCACACACAACTGGGCTTACTTGTCAGATAAATGATTTTGTAACTATTGTAGTACAATGTTTAAGGCATACCAAACATCATTTCCTGTCACCGATCATCACCCGCCAACATAATCTACCTGCTGCTCAGGTCCAGCCGGCTCGCTGACCCCTCCACTGACCCTTTCACTGACCCCTGACGGCCCTGCACCTCCTGCCCTGCTGCCCACCCCACCCTCATCCTCCTCCTCCTCCGCCCCCTCCCTCTCCTTGCGTTTGCCAAGAGAAGTGGGGGAGCCACCAGCAACAGCTTTGCCTTTGCTAGGATTGGCAGCCTCTGCTTCCACCGCTACTGCCTCAATGCGCATACACACCACTTCGATTTCCTTCCTCTTTTGGAAAACACGTTCCTGCCAAAGCAAGTTGTGTGTATTGTACAACAGGTAAGCAATAAAGAACGAGCAGGTGCTTCTGTCAACAGTCCAGCACGCAGACAACCTTCTTAGTCTTTTTTAGCAACTTTATAATATTGCATTAATTCTACTGAAATCTCTTTGCATGTGGCATTTAATTGCGCCTGCTTGATGCTGTGCAAATGGCCCCCACATTATTCAAGATTACAAGACCGCTTTGCCAAGCTGTAAGGCTTCCCTCCACAAATTACCTTGATCTCTCGCAGTGCGTCATAAGCCTTAACCTCCAAGGCTTCTTGCACTTCTGTGTCAAGAGCTGCAAGGCTGTCTTTAAAGGCCTGAAGTACAGGTTACAAAGTGCTGCCTTTTAAATATTGGCAGCTGCAAATATCAGCGAATGAGGGAGTGCCTGTCTGTTCCTGGTTTTACTCGTACTTGCTTTACTCGTACTTGCTTTACTCGTACTTGCTTTACTCGTAGCAAGATACCTTCAGGCCGTTCAGAATGTCCTCCAGTCGATCAGCCTCCTTCCATGCCCGCTTTGCTACAGCGTTGTCAATCTCCACCT
>Ga0307947_1003767_pt1:0-2500 | contig 12113 bp, 14 predicted proteins | sample OrgLakmetagen232_FD_201840 | JGI IMG/M metagenome (GOLD analysis project Ga0307947, IMG submission 201840) | Saline water microbial communities from Organic Lake, Antarctica - #232 | ecosystem: Environmental > Aquatic > Non-marine Saline and Alkaline > Saline | place: Antarctica: Organic...
AGGTGCTCGATAGGTGCTCAATAGTTGCTCAATAGGTGCTCAATAGCTGCAGCAGGTGCTCAATAGGTGCTCAATAGGTGCTCAATAGTTGCTCAATAGTTACTCAATAGGTGCTCAATAGGTGCTCAATAGGTGCTCAATAGTTGCTCAATAGGTGCTCAATAGCTGCAGCAGGTGCTCAATAGTTGCTCAATAGGTGCTCAATAGCTGCAGCAGGTGCTCAATAGGTGCTCGATAGGTGCTCAATAGGTGCTCGATAGGTGCTCAATAGTTGCTCAATAGTTGCTCAATAGGTGCTCAATAGGTGCTCAATAGCTGCAGCAGGTGCTCAATAGGTGCTCAATAGGTGCTCAATAGTTGCTCAATTGTTACTCAATAGGTGCTCAATAGGTGCTCAATAGGTGCTCAATAGTTGCTCAATAGGTGCTCAATAGCTGCAGCAGGTGCTCAATAGGTGCTCAATAGGTGCTCAATAGTTGCTCAATAGTTACTCAATAGGTGCTCAATAGGTGCTCGATAGGTGCTCAATAGTTGCTCAATAGGTGCTCAATAGCTGCAGCAGGTGCTCAATAGGTGCTCGATAGGTGCTCAATAGGTGCTCGATAGGTGCTCAATAGGTGCTCAATAGTTGCTCAATAGGTGCTCAATAGGTGCTCAATAGCTGCAGCAGGTGCTCAATAGGTGCTCAATAGGTGCTCAATAGTTGCTCAATACTTACTCAATAGGTGCTCAATAGGTGCTCGATAGGTGCTCAATAGGTGCTCAATAGGTGCTCAATAGCTGCAGCAGGTGCTCAATAGGTGCTCAATAGGTGCTCAATAGCTGCAGCAGGTGCTCAATAGGTGCTCAATAGGTGCTCAATAGGTGCTCAACATGTCCTCAATAGCTGCTCAATAGCTGCTCAATAGCTGCAGCAGGTGCTCAATAGGTGCTGCAGCACAGTGAGAGGGGCGCGTTGTTGCAAAACAGGGTTAGCCGATTTCCTCCAGTTGTGCGTGTGTGATTCCTGAAGGTTGTGTTCAGGTACACATATAACCCACCCGGTTACACATGACCAGCCACACATAGCCTAGCTAGATAGCACATAACCTACATGCTTATTACATACTAATAGGTCACGCATTGTGCATATGTATTTGCTGCTTGTGTTATACGTGCGTCATTTTTCATTTGTTTGGTGTTGTTCAATGGAGCTGACTGACAAAGGCCACACGCCTGTGTCACTCATAAGCCCCTCTTAAGCCCCTCCTAAGCCCCTCCTAAGCCCCTCCTAAGCCCCTCTGGAGCCCCTCTTAAGCCCCTGCCTGCTTTCCATTTGCCTGCGTCATTCTTCATTATGCCTTTGTCGCTCAGCAGCATGTTCTGCAATTTGTGCTGCTCAAGTTTGTGTTGTTCAATGTTGCAATTGTTGTGTTGCTCAAGTGCGTAGATACTTGCGATACATCGTCAAGGTTGTCACCATTTATAATTTATTTTGGAGCACCTTATTGAGCTCCTGCTGCTCTTTTGCGTACTGTGCTGCCTTGCATGGCAAATACACATGCATGCATATATACGCACATGCACAGGCATGTACACGCACACGCAACATACAGACACTCATTCACCCCCCCCCCTTCCCCCTCCTTACCCATAAAAAATGCTGCATGGCACAAACGAAAGACACGGATTATGCGCCTAACGTTAATATTTCTCTCACCATTATTGTTACCTCTCTTAAGCCGTTTCTTACAACAAAACTCCCCCCCAGGTCCTGCTGCCTTTCTTCTTGCAGACTGCTTCTCTCTCAGCTTGCACACTGCTACCCCCTCAGCTTGCACACTGCTTCTCTCTCAGCTTGCACACTGCTTCTCTCTCATCTTGCACACTGCTGTTCCCTCAGCTTACAACAAAAGTTCCCCCCGGGTCCTGCTGCTCTCTCAGCTTGCACACTTTTGAACCTCAGACAAACCTGAAGTTGCACCTTGCGCTGTTTGTAGCACCTCCTCCAGTACCTGCTGCCCCCTCGCCCGTACCTCCCACTGGCATTGCTCCTCCGCCCCCTCCACCAGGTGTGTGTTTGTGTGCACGTGCATATTTGTTTTGTGTGTATATGTGTGTGTTTATGTGTGTGTATGCTTCTTACGTGTGCGCATGCACGTGCGTGTGTGTGAAGCAAAAAGTTACAGTTTTGTGCCTTACAGGTGAAGCGACTTTCACAATGTTTTGGTTCATGAACTAAGGGCACAGTGCCCGTGCATGTGTTTTTATTGCGAAAGTGGCATCACTCCCGGATGTTTTGCTCTTCAGAGAGCTTTGCATTCATCATACCTAGAATGCAAGTGCTGATTTCCAGGTCTGGTCACATATTAGCATATAAGGTATCAAGTATAAGGTGTGAATTGTGAATATACATGCTACAAGAAATTGTGAACGTGTAACGCACACAGCGTGTATGTCGCGCGCCCCTGTCCATTTCAAGTGTCTGAACCACTACCTTGTCCGTGTGTATGTGTATGTG
>Ga0307947_1003767_pt1:7500-12113 | contig 12113 bp, 14 predicted proteins | sample OrgLakmetagen232_FD_201840 | JGI IMG/M metagenome (GOLD analysis project Ga0307947, IMG submission 201840) | Saline water microbial communities from Organic Lake, Antarctica - #232 | ecosystem: Environmental > Aquatic > Non-marine Saline and Alkaline > Saline | place: Antarctica...
AACTGCACACACAATAGACAAATAATGGTGACAATGATCAAATGATCCACACATGAACGTTTAAGCGAATCACCCAGAGCCTGTCTGAGTTTCAAAGCGAGGTACCACAACTCATGCATGATGAAGGCATGATTGCCAGACATTTTAGTAATAGGCTAGGCACTGATACAAATGGAATGTGCCAGACAATGCCAGCCAGCAACAGAAAAAGTGAAGAAGCGCATGTGTTAAAGAATGACACACGATTTGTTTTGTTGGCATCCGCTCCTGCCTGCAGCAGTAGCTTGGCGCACTCGGTGTGGCCTCTGTCACAAGCAATACGAAGGGGTGTTACTTCATACTGCACACACAATAGACAAATAATGGTGACAATGATCAAATGATCCACACATGAACGTTGAAGCGAATCACCCAGCAAGATATTTAGATGTGCAGTGTATGATGTGGTGCCAAGCTGGACTGCCAGAGCAAGATGGCATCAGAAAGGCCTTTCCGCCCACAACCCCCAGCTTTTGCCCTACGACATGCTCTTCAGATACTTGCATGAGACGCAATGCCAGTCCAACTCTCCATTTCATGCATATGGTGAAAAAGGTTATGTTGATGCCAATATGATCACCAAGCAGTGTGCAACCCTGGGGATAGAGACACATCAAGCATCGAATCCATGCTGCCATTTGTTGCAGCAACCTTGGACAACAAGTTTCAACAAGCTTTGTGCACCTCCCTGGCTTTTGTGTGCTTGTATGCACATTCTACGTCCATGACAGCCTTTCTGACAGTAGTGGTCGTAAAGACTGTAATTGCAAGATCTCACAGCAATTAAGCATGTTTGGGGCACCTCCCAAGTACCCCCCGGGTCCCAGGGGGCAGGTCTTCTCTGTTTCATTTTGGCTGCATCAAGCAGCCAAGTGCAGAGGACAATGGTGCTCCCCCATCAGCAGGTGGTTTAGGGCCGCAAGTAGCCTTTTCAAGCACCACCCTGGCCCTGGCATGTTGCGCCCATACACAAATGCATCAGAGGTAGCTGGCCAATTAAATACACGAGGAGAAGAGTGCACACAACATGGTGCACAATGCATAAGTGACAAAAATGCACACACTCGTATGTACGTGTGTGTTGTGTGTGTGTGCGTGTGTGTGTGTGCCTGCAATAGCAGGGTGCAATTACAGGGTAAGAGGAAAGACACGTGGAGAACCGCAAAAATGGCACAGGATCCGCCGATACCCCACCTACCTAAGGGGCATTGCAGATTTCTAGATCTCAAGTTTGGTTTGTTGCTTTTTCCTGAAGCCTTGATACAAAAAATGGTCGCAAAGAGAATTAAAGTGGAGAGCTAGCAAGCTGATGCGCAACTCACTTTGTCATTCTGGTCGACAGGAGCACCATGAGCAATTATAACCTTTGCAACTTGGGTGTGGCCATTCATACATGCCAAAAGAAGGGTGAATTACCACCCACCTGTAAGAGATGCGGTATGAAGACGGAATTGCGATGTGAGAGTAAAATCCATGTAAAATTTTAGGAAAAACTGAATTAGAGATGTTGCAGACAAGCATGATATATGAATACATGCATATATCATGATATGTGTACACATGATATATCATACATTCCAACGCCCAGGCTCATATACTCATACTTTTTTTTGGATACAGTAGCAAAAAGAAAATACGGCCATATTCATACGGTGCTTAAGCTTGCATACGGCCTTGGCCAGCACTATTCTTATAAGTAGGTATCGTATGCCAACGTTGCCAAGGTGCAATTCAGTGGGGCCTGGATTTGCCATGGATCCTTATGTTCAAGAAGGCCATGGCCAGGACTAAGCTGCCCTGAGTGCAAATGAGAATCAAGACTCATGATCAGCGCACCTCCAACAAACTGGCACGCATGGCTGCAACTCCAGGCCCATCAAATTGCAAAAGCCGAGTCAACACCGAGTCCTCACTCCATTTCCAGTTCACGTACGCAATGCGCAGTGCTTGAGCCTGAGTATGTTTGTGCGCATTTGTGGGGGTGTTTTATCTGGATTTATGTGTGACTTGTGAGTGTGCATGAGCACAAAAATCATCGCAGCTGGCTGAAATGCACACACAAGGATGTGGTGCTTGAGGGTGATGAGGTGGAGGCAGCAGCACAGATGCTGACAGGCTGCATCAGAGCTGGAGGAGCAGCTTCCTACAAGCAGAATACCCAGTAGTACTTTTAGCAGGGGTACCAAATGCTGCTTTACCGCAGGTCCCAGCGCGGTGTAGGCTTTGTTGCAAGCTGGCACGAGAATGTATATCGTGCCTGCCAAGGAAGCAAATGTAGGAATACGCAGAGTCCGGCAGCCGGATGCCAGAACGGCAGCAGCCATAAACTTTTAAAGGCTTTCAGCTGGAGTAGCGAGTCTTCAAGATGATGACCCAACGCTAACCGCCACCGCCACAGAACAAGCAGGGGCGGTGTAGGGAGTGGGGCACAGGGCGTAGATGTTTCCTTGGGAATTTTCCCCTCACTTCTATTGTGTGGGGCGCTGCTAGCAGGGTCAACCCTTCTGATCCTCATTGATCTTTCATTTAGATTCGCATTTTCTTGTTACATTCCTCCCCCCTAAATAGTACCTCTCTCCTCCAAAGATGCTTGGAATGAACCGGTACCTGACCCACAGAGAGGGTGCCCGAGAGCATCTGCCTTTTGCCTGTGTCCTTGTGTGTTGATAAGTAATGATGGATGTCGCTGTGCTGAAGCATACTCTGCTTGAGCAAAATGAGCTTGAAGATGGAGCTTGAAGCCCCAACATGAAGACCCCGGTCGATGCCCTTGACAACCCACCTACAGTCCGAAACCCCACCTATGTGCTGAGTAGTGGGACAGCAGGGTCTTGGGCCTGGGCAACTACTACTCACCGGGCAGTGAGCCATAAGCCAGGCAGCTTGCACGTGTTCTGACCTGCTGCATGCAAGAAAGGCCTTGCAGGACCGGGTGAGGCAACGCACATCCGCAAGCGACTCGACTCGTGCCAAGATCTCGCCCAGCGTGTCAACAGGCAGGGAAACCAGGCTGCGGCATTTCTGCACATCCACCTGAGGGAACAGCTCACTTCCTGCAAAAGAGAAGGGGGAGTCACAAGACAAAAAATGCAACTTTAATTAAAAGCACAAGGGCCTGCCAGGATACAAACACTCCAAGCATATGCAGACAGCGCCATTGTATGTGTTGCATCTTGGTCTGGTCTTGTTGAAGCTGAACCTACCATCTTTCATTCCTGCCTGCATTAACAAGATGAGGGACAAGGCGTTACGTATTCAGATTACGATTTATTGCGCAACTACCGATTGATATTGCAGTTTATAATGGGAATGAGAGTAATGACACTATGAGAATGGGAAGAAGAGGGAAAGTTCAGCCAGAAGGAGGGTATACGCGTATACGTATGCATGTAAGTGTGGGAGCGCGTGGATGCACTTGATAGCGTGTGCGCCTGTCATCGACACACAGCTTCCTCCTTTAATTTTGCACCTTTCTGGTTGCGTCCAAATTGAACGGGGACAGGAGGGTTTAACTGCAGGAGCTGTGAAACCCTCTGAGCGACGAATCTCAGCCACCAGAATAATTACTGGTACAAAGTCGTGAAGCAATTAATTAATTTAACCTGCAAATTTAAGTAGGAATTTTGGGGAAACTGCTATCCTCAACCTGCTCCAGGAAAAAAATTTTGGACTCTACATTCCTATCCACGGATCCACGCGTGCAATTATGTAACCGGCCTGCCAGCCATATGAAGAGCTGCTTGTGCTGGCCTTCACAAGCTAAACCCCCTCCCTGATGACACCGAAAGGTCCTGTAAAGCCCTGTATAGATGTGTCATGCCCCGCCTCTTTCTTTGCGTCCCCAGCAGGAGGGGCTGGAAAATTCTATAAAATCTTCTATTAATTATTTATGCCCAAGTTCATCGTTGTTCTCCGGACTAGTCTCCTACGGGCTACGGGAGTATACCCCCCCGTAAACGAGTAGCGATTTGCAACTCGTGGGGCTCTTCCTACGTGTAGCTGTTCGTGCCACGCTACGGGCCACCCGTACAGACTCACAACCCGTATAAAATCACGGGAGGTGTTTGAGAGCCCCACGGGTAGAGGCCTGGTCAAAACCGCCAAGGAGCAAGGGTTAAGCTAAACTAAAAAAAATATTTAGTAGCAGGCGGGTCTAATAGAGCAGGCGCTTGCGCACATTCTATCTTATCAACCCGGGCTGCCCGTCAGACTTGTGATTCGTGAGAGGCTATTACAGGAACGAGACTTTACGCAATTTGCTAAAGGCTGGCTGACTAATGCGTCAAAAAAAAGATATGCTTACAGCATTTCGGAATAGACTGCCCGCGAAATTCCTTCACTTCTCTCGAGAGACCCGGTCTGACAGCAACGTCACGAAAGCTGTACTTTTGAAAGATGGCGTGGCTCACAGAATTAAACAGCCCACATGTCGAAAGTCTGAGGTGTGTAAGCTTGCATACGTCACACAACAACACACACACACACACACACACACACACACTCTCACACACACACACACACACACACTCACACACACACACACACACACACAAGAACACACACACACACACACA
>Ga0307947_1003771_pt1 | contig 12097 bp, 12 predicted proteins | sample OrgLakmetagen232_FD_201840 | JGI IMG/M metagenome (GOLD analysis project Ga0307947, IMG submission 201840) | Saline water microbial communities from Organic Lake, Antarctica - #232 | ecosystem: Environmental > Aquatic > Non-marine Saline and Alkaline > Saline | place: Antarctica: Organic Lake...
TGACCCCCCCCCCCCCAAACGACCTTCTCAGATTCGACTCATTTATATATCAATCGATAGCCCTTAATCTCAGGATTCCGATTATAAAATAAAAAATGGGGTTGACACCTGACGTACAAAAGCTACGTTAATTCCACCCTCCTGCTCCTCATGCACATTTTGCAACAACAATTTGACATGTGCCCTGTGCAGCTCATTGAAATAAGTTTCTAAGCACTGTACGCCATACTTGCATGATTTTGACCATGACCCTACCCACCTGCCGAAACGGCCACTACCACTGATCTGGCTCTCAGCTTGGGTTTTGTGGTGCCCTGGTGAGGCATAGCTTATGTTGTTCTCGTGCCTTTTCTGCTCGTTGGATAGGAGAATTGTCTTCACAGTACTTTAATTTGATCAGGTGTATATCGCGTTTGTTTGTTTGGATGTTATTTGGTTTCATAGCTAGCCAGGGGATATGCCAATCGAGTGGATTGGCAGGATCATCTGACAGGTTAGGGCAGTTCTACTTCCATTTGTGGCGGATCTAGTTAGTAAAGTTTCTACTGGAGCGCGGTAGTTGCTGAGTCGGGGTAACCACTATTGCATTCGGCTTGTCTCTGCCGTTGCTGCGCAGCCATTGAGGTTAGATGGCAGGAGCCATGTTGGATGGCAAGAGCCAGGTTGGATTACCCTTGTCTATGTCTTAGCAGAAGGGAGTGTAGTGCTTTTTGTACTATTGATGCATGGCTGCCGCTTTGCTAGCATGCACGTACCCTGAGCACCTTGTTACTTTGCTTCTAATACGGTACCAGTTGTCCAGCAACATTATGCCTATTTATTATCATTTTATTGTTATGGGATAGCTGCAGCCTGACAATATGTGGTAGGTGCCATGGCTTTTGGCAGATGTGGCAGATTAGTGGGCCTTCTATGAAAGTTGCATAGCAGCACGCTATTGGTTGTATATCAGATCCGTACGGCAGAGCATGACATTTTTCATTCCTGATACCTGCAACCTTTGTCCAAAATGAGTTATTTGTCTTTCTCGGCAATGCCTTCATTGATCAGTTGTTGGGTACTTTGAACAGCCTTTAGTGGACAAATGGCTTGAACCTTTTTTTATGTATGACTTGTTTTGTGTATTGTGTATAACGTGCTTTCACAGCATCGGGATCTGAGAAAATGGAGAAACTTTCTGCTGAAGGTTATATCGGTACGTGCTGAGAGTATTCGGTAAGTGGGCTTGGGGAGGCTCTTCCACACTTTCTGGCCTGACGATTTGATCTAGGCCACACGTAGTAAGTTTTGAACTTGCTCAGTCTGACTTGCTGAGCCACTGAGGCTAGCTCGGTCTGACTTTCTGAGCCGCTGAATCCAGTAAAAGAGGACGATTTTTGCATAAAGTATTGCAGCCATGGTCTCCGGAGTGCCCGGAGTCACAGCATTCAACATATGCATGTTCAAAGAAGTTAGAAAAGAAAACTGTGCCCCTAACTGCCTATTAGCTGTGCGCCAACTGCGCAAAATCTCAGCGCTCTCAGGCTACACCCATGGATCATGAAATCAATGAAGATGACGTTCAAACCAGAGCCATAACGGCGAACAAGAACAAAAATGCATATAGATTTCTAGAAAGCAACCCACACAGCTAGCAGAATTTAATTGAGGATATTGGATGGCACCACGACGTACTACGTGTTGTGTGATAGTAGTACAGGTTCCTGGCTCCCGTGACAAGCACAAATACCCGCAACAAGGAAGAATGACATGCACACAACACGCTTGCATAAGATGTCGTTATAACCAACCAATCACCTGTTGACAACCAAATCAAGAGGGCTTTGGACCTCATACCGTTCAGCCAACTAATCTCTTTCTTGCCACCTGATTTCTTAGCCTGCGAGTGTCGTAATTACCACATGCCTTGATCATGTGGGTGAACACACTATCCTTGCTGCCTGACTCTCCTTTCTGTTCTAGTACGGACATAACTACCAAAATGGAGGACCAGCTACAACTCTCGGGGTGGGAGGTAGGGCTTAAGTACAATTATTTCATGAGGAAAAGGTTTCACAATCACTTGACCATTTGGAAGTTTTTCGCCCTTATATTGCCTTTTGCGCAATGAAATCATCGCCAGACCTCAAAGTCCATGTGCCGATGTGAACCTGTTATTTCACAAGCAAGTGAGTTCCTCCCTGGCCTACTGCCTTGTTCTTATTCCGCCCTGGATGCAAACAAACTGGACCCCCATTTGAGAGAGGAAGTGCAACATCTCAGTGCCAGTGGTCCTCTCAATCCTTCCTCACCTGCCAGTTGAATGAAATGAACAGAAAAATCAAGGAATCACGCAGGCAATGAAACCACTTTGTTGCCAGGAACCATACCTCCACCACAAAAACGAAAAATCAAAGCTGGGGGTCGAGAGTTGCAGGCTTGGCCTATAGCCAGACCCTGACGAGAGTCGAAAGTTGGAGGACGTCACTGTGCAAAGGCTACTGAGTAGTTATATAGATGAACAGGTTCGGTTTCTAACATTATGGCTGCAAGATACCTAATTTCCTTGTTACATCTAAACACATGTTCTTACCAAGCTGGGCTAGACTTTTGCTTCAACCTTTTGCTGGCACACGACGGGGCACGCCCAACATTGTCCAGCTTGCTGACGACGACTGTTCCTTTTTGCTACCCTTGTTCATGTACTTAACTTCAGGTATCTGGGCATGGCCTTTTATTACACCTTGAACACGGCTAAGTCTGCTAAACATGCATCCTTTCCTTGCCACTGCCCTATAGGGTAGGTAGATTTCCTCTCTTAAGGTCTTCTATTCCTTGTTGTCTGTGGGGTGCTCCACTTCCACCGCCTGCCACTAAAAGCCCGCATTGTATTCATCAATAATTCCATGCTTCTCGAGTACAATGAGGAAACGTATGCAACTTTGCTTACTTGCATTACAAAATTTTGAGCAGTACGTCCTATTAGAGCATCTTGTACAATCTGTGCACATGCAGTACGTCCTATTAGAGCATCTTGTACAATCTGTGCACATGCCTTGTAAAAGAGCATCTAACCATTCTTTTGATGAAGACAAGGCTCTGGGAGTACTAGAATAAAATCCGCATGAAGACATACTTGGCCTGTTCCGAGCGAGGAGGAACCTCAATGACCTGTCGTCTCCCAATTACAGCACCCGCGCAGTGCTTTCCTGATGAGCTTCCCCTGACTCTAAGTTTTTCACAGCGGTGCTTTTCTGCTGCCTTTTATATATCGGTAGTGCTTTCACAATTCAAACAACACACAATGTATATATATATAAATAAGCACATCTCATCTTCTGGCTGCTCACAATCCACATAGGGCAACATAGGCAGCAGTGTTTATTTGTTTGATGTGACTCTTTTAACCATATTGAGGTTATTATTAAAGCCTACCGCTTACTACCCGCTTACTAGGTGCCCGCTTACTACCCGCTTACTACCGCTAATTAGATGACCTCAGGGCGGGCCAAAGGGACGATCAGCAAGGACGAGGATCTTAAGATGAAAACTGGCCGAAGAAGCAGACTGAGTTATTGGCCGCGGTGCGTGGTCCTCGAACTTGCAATGCACTGTTGTGGCTCAAATCCGCGGGATCCTCTCCCACGCGCCCTGAGGAATGACCCCGAAGGACATCATCGGGGTCATTCCTCAGGGCATTGACAGTGAAGACGCTCCAGGTGAGATTTCGACTCACTCCTCGAAGGAGATCTTGTTCCGCGATGAATGCATCATTCCTAGGTAAAAAAGACCGTGCTGGGAAAGGACGAACCCTTGTGCTCACGCCGCTTTGAGTATGTTGTGTGCTACAGCCTCATGCACAGGTACGACATGACAACTAAATCATCCTCGGTCCTTCGATGGTCCAGGCCCCCACACATGCACACGCGCACACACACACGCACACATACACACACACACACACACACGCACACACACGCACACGCGCACACATACACACACACACGCACACACACACACACACACACACACACACACACACACACACACACACACACACGCACGCGCACGCACGCGCACGCGCACGCACGCACGCGCGCACACACACACACACACACACACACACACACACACACACTCACACACACACACACTTTAGAGCTCAATATCCTGATTTGTAAAAAGAAGGGCCCGAGGGTGCCTTCCCAAAATCCCAGAGGGGGGACACTGGGCAAAAGCCCAAACATACTCCTTTTTGTATGAATGGTGCAACTACTCACACGTCACTTCATCAAATTGGACCCAACCTAGCTTCAAACTGATGCTGACTTTATAAGCTGCCCGAGCATGTGCTCAGATTTAGACAAATTGCCCTGTGTACAGAATAACAGGACTAAAAGCACACGTCGTGCACTTGTACCCTAGATGGGTGCTTTCCAGGGGGAATGACACATTAATTTGCATCTCGCCAACCACTAGCTCTTTTTGCTCCATTATTTTTGCAATGACCTTTATTTATTATAAGGACTCCTACACACAAAAAACCACGCGATTTAATGCTCTGGCTGGTCAGACACATCATATGGCTGCTCAAAAAGTACGGTTCACGCCGCGGCTGAGGCAGGTGGCCCTAACTTGCAGGTTTTAAGCTCAACTGCATTGAAATCAACATAGCAGAGCTGAGCGTGAAACCTACAAATTAGGGCCACCTGCCCTTGGAGCATGCAAAAAGTATACTCATTTTGGGCCTCAGTGTCCCTCCTCTGCAAATTTTCTGATCCTGTGACTTATCTGCATATGTGTGTTATTTGTTTGTTCATGCAGGTTCATGTCTTATTGAATGACGGGCAAAACGTACATGTCAGTTCACAAGGAAAGGGCTTCCTTTCCAAGCAGCTCATATCATAATAATAACCTGTCATAATGGAGTCTAGCAACAACCTACAGGCAGGGATTATTGGTCGGCAGCTTTAGATGTAGCCGCTCGAACAACGAGATTTGGGTAGCATCCTCACATGTGCATGCTATGCTGCTGCTGCTTCCAGTGTCCTTGCGCTTTTGAGCATACAATACGTGCTCATGCTTGCAGCAAACTTACAGAAACATGTGACCTGTTAACACGATGCTTGTAGGTCATGAGGAAAGAGGAGGGGGATAGAACCACTGGTCGGGAGTCAGGCTGGGTCAACGCCCGTAAGTACCTCGCCGTCCAACTGCAGCAAAACCTGGAGGTGAGAGCGTGTTGGAGGAGGCTTCTTCTGGGCAGGCGCAGATTATTGATTGCCAAGAGGGGGGATATTAGTGCCCTAAACAGGCTTCTTTTATAAATTGGAACTTCTGTGGTACTCCAAAGTGTCATTTTTGTATCGAAGCACACGTAATTAATATGCTTCTTGATTTATAAACACCATGCTCACATTATGTGAGGGTCAGACAATCTAGTCCCTTTACCCCAACGCTCTATGCAAGGCCTCTGGCCCCCTGACCTGCACGCGCGTACGTGTGTTTCGTATGCGAGGGGAAAGTGTGTGTTCTCTTGGAGGGTTTGTTACTTACATTCAGGCATGTGCACTGTACGGTGTACGGTACAGTAAGGTTTTTACTGTACGTACCGTAATTTATAAATTACGGCGTAATTTCGATTTTGTTCGACCGTAATTACGGTAGTTTACTGTACGGTGTATGGTACGGTACAAATCTTTACAGCCTACGGCAAACAATGGCTCTAAGTCAGCCCAGCCAAGCCCCACCCGAAAAGGGGAAATTGCTGCCCCTTTCCTGAATTGCACATTTGAGGTCACCCAAAGGTTTCTGTACATAAATGTAACACTTCTGCATAAAAATTAATGAGTTTGGGGTCAAGGGTGAGAGGGAGGGGCTGGATATGTGCCGTTTCCCTGCCAAAAAGGTGGTATGGGTGTAGAAATGAGGGTTTTGGTCTGAATTTCACCAATTCTTTTGTTGCCAAACAGGTTTATGGTCAAACTATACCCGTCGAAGCAAAAAAAAGGGGGGTGAAAATTTGCCCCTAAAGGACTTAGTGCGTGGACCTGTTTGCTGTGCAAAAATGGTGCATTTCTGGAAACCCTGGAAATACGCTTCCTGGCCGCCACCTGAGTGTCGGGAGCCCTTCAGTATACTCCCAAGGCATGCCCTGTCAAGTTTTATGGTCTGGATTGCTGGGGTTGGGCCGTGGTGGGCAGCAACAGCTGAGATTTTCAAAGGCTGTGGATTCAAATTGCACTGCCTGCCCACACCAGCCGAGCATGCTAAACTACTCTTTACTTGTTAAACTTCAAATGTTCTCAGTGTCACCTCTCAGAGAAGCTCAAACCATGCGCATACACATTCGTGCGTCGTGTATGTGTGTGTGTGTGTGATTACAATTGTGTACCTTCGTGTGTGCGTGCATTGTATGTGTGTGAGTGCGAGAGCGCGTGTGTGCACGCGTACATGTGTGTGCATGTGAAGGGATTAAAGACACCACGCCTATGCGAGCACAAGGCCCTTGTTACTTGGGTATTTAAGCTGCTCCAACACTACGCGAGGGGGTCAGAATCGTTAGCGGTACGCGGTGACATACTGTCTATATGGTGCTTGGTTTGTGAGTGCGCTGGGCTTGAAAGGCTACGTGTGAGCATCTGGGCTTGAAAATTGTTTTCAGTGGGCACGTGTTCAACCTGGGCGTTCTATTCACTTTCTAAGCACTGGCATACTGTATTTGATCAGCTACGACACAAAAAAAGAAACGGAGTGTGAAGACGAAATGATTGGCAAAATATGCAAGTTAATAAGTCGATAAGGTTAATGTGTTAAGGTGTAGTTGCCCCGATTGAGTGCTTTGTCCCATCAATGTTTAGGGAACACGTCTTGGTAATTTATAATGGTAGCTTTGGATTGTAACCGAAGTGTTTCAATTTGATTAGGTGGCGTGTGAGCAGTAGCCACTGAAATGCTAGATAGACAATCACACCCCCCCCCCTCTCTCATTTTTAATATCAATCGCTTTGCACATTTAAGACGGCCCGGAAGAGGCCTGGATCGGTTATCCCCTGACTCAATAGTGCTCTGCCTTGCATTGCCTCAAATTCAGGTGTACGTGAAGGGGGCGCTGCTCAAGCGAGTCAAGGAGTATATCCTCAGCCTGCAGCTGCCACCTGAAGACCAGCATTCCTGGGGTGATTCAGCAGCACGCAGCAAGTTGTTTGCTTTCGTTGTGCATGGCCTCCCTGATGATGCTGGCATGAGCCGTCCGCTTCGCAAATGTCTCATGGACTTGCGTCATGCCCTCCAGCCGACTCCGGGCTTCACTGGCCCCCTCCCCCGCTGTATCGTTGCATCGCTGTCCCAGCTGCTCCCGCTTCACCTCTTCCTAACCCGGCACCAGCGCCCGCATCTGTCCCACAAGCCAACCCCAGCCCCTGGCCCTGACGAAGAGGAACAGCCCAACAACGCTCGTCACGCAGCAGCAGCAGCCGGCATCTCTGAAAAGCTGGCCTTTGATCCCAGTTGGCAGGAGGGGGGGGGGATGGAAGAGGAGGAGGAGAAGGGAGAGGAGGAGAAGGGGGAGAAGGGAAAGGAGGAGGAGGGTCCTGCTGCACATCAGCCCACTCCTAAGAGCTTGCGCCCCTATGTCCCCATTGCCAGGCTTGCACTTGCGCCAGTTTGCTCCTCTGGATGGGAACACACTGGTGGACATGTGCTCACCAGAACGCATAGCGGCTGCACGGGCTCAGGTGTGTTTTTGAAATGTTGTTTTCTCTCTTTTATTGCACTGCATGCCCTCACTGCGTTGCTGTCCAAGCAGTAAAATAAATGCACGTATTCATTCATTTCGTTTGCGCACATAATTTTGTGCAATTTTCTATTCCTGCTCACCGACTCGATATGAAGTGCGGTTTTCAACCCTTAATGTGTACACGTGTGTATTTTGATCAGACCAAACAACTTACATCAGATCACGTTTATAATATCCTGACTGACTGTATAATGGGGAGGGGGAGGACGTGCCACACGGGAAATCTTAAAAGTTTGTGTGTACCAATTTGCTTCAAATTGATGGGAATATGTCTGCTAACACAATTTGCTCTTGCGCACACATGATTAACTGCATTGAAATCAATTCCAGAGTTGATTCACTCAGCTTGCTAGTACCTCAGTCACTTACTCACGTTCTAGATCAAATGTGTCACATCAAACCCTTGTGGCACACATCAAACTCTTGTAGATCTACCTGATCTGTATGCAGGTGGCAGAAACAGCAGCAGGAAGTGGAGCAGGAGATGGAGAGTCAGTCGGTAAAAAGGATCCAGCTGCAGCAACGAAAAAGAGAGGGCGGTCGAAGAAAGGGCAGCCACCACCCCATCAGACGGCTCTCCCGCTGGTGGCGTTGTTGCCACAGCTCAGCCCCAAGGGAATCTCTAACAGAAGGGCAAAGGTTCCAGCGAAAAAGAGGAGTAAAGGGAAGACAAAGCCTGGAAATGGGAGATGGGTGGGGGGGGGCACCGTTGCTAAGCACGCGCATCCCCACTTTGCTCGCACAGATGGAGTGAGCCTCTGCATCGCCTACCGGCATGGGGAGGCCACTGCCGTGTGTTCTCCAGAGGAGTTACTGAAGCGCTTTGATCAGATGGTCAAGCAACCGTCCACTTTTTTGTGTCCATCCTTGCCACAAAAAAGTGGACGGTTGCAAGTGTGTTTAGCAGCATCAGCAGCAGCGGCCCCCTTGCACGTGAGAAAGAGAAGAGTAGGGGAGGGTGGCAGCAGCAACACTGGCAGGGGGAACTAGCAGACAACCAGATTAAATTGCTGAAGAATTGGCAGCACAGCTCCTTCCGCCTGTTTCGGCAGCATGTGATCCTGGGAGGGCCAACCTGGCTTTCTTTGCTTGCCGCACAGCACAGGCAGAGGACCTGCAACCCCAGAGCTTGCCTATCAAGCCCCTTGCACGTGAGTTTTTGTGTGCTTTTGTGTATATGTGTGCCTTCATGATGTTTACTTGTGTGCATTGCTGGAAGGTGAGAAGGAGAAGGCAAGCTTAGCAAAAAAGGTTGAGCACAAGCTCACATACAGTTGAAGGATAAGCTGCCTGACGCATTCAGAAGCAAGTCCTAGTAGCACACAACGATAAAACACATGAAATTGTTGCTCGGCCGCTTTTCCTTCGAGTCATTTGCTTCATGCAGGACACTTTTTGGGTATGGGTATGTACAAAATATACAGTTGGCAGCAGCTGATAGCGAGTGAATTCATTGGCCATTTCTGACTTGCAGACCGTACGCCAACGGCCCAGCCACACCGAACCTCAGGTGAGGCAGACAGCAGATCGGGGATCTGAACCAAGTTCAAGCTTATAGAAGAGAAATCTGCGGTTCACTGGTGACCAGTCTGTTCACTGCATGTCTGCACTTTGGTCTGACTGCTATTTAATTAGCAAGTAACAGGGTAGGTAAAAGTCAAAAGGAAAGGTATTTGTTTGTTTGCGGATTTGCAAAATTGCAGAGGGGGCTGACTGAGCCAAAAAAAAGGTGTTTTTAAAATGTGGATTGAGCATGGGCGCCATGACTGGCAAGCTCCAAAATGTACATAATATGAAATATGAATTCTTGCTCTGTCCATAGATGTAAAATTTGGAGCTTGCCATTTTGGCGCGTGTGCTTTATTTGCTGTGGCGTGCAGGCCATTTTTTACCACAAATTGTTCATACCAACTCACCCACTGCACCAATCTGGAATATTGTTAATGGTGTAGAATTCTTATTGGAGAAGAATATCATTGCAACAAATATGAAAGAAAACGGCTGAGTGGTTGGTGTTTTATGAGGATTTGAGCCATTTTCCCATGGAAATCACCACATTAAATGCACCATGTGTGCTTAATCCAGTCTATCTCAGCACTCAAAGCGACCCACATAAAACTGGGGACACGCTCGGGTAGCTCTCAATGCCAGCTACACTTCGGTACTAAAGTGGTGTCAATCGGATGAAGTGGCTGTGAGTGGCTGCCTTCTGAATGCAAAAATGCACATTTTCAGGCATTTCCTCCGTTAGCCCCCTCTGGCAAAGTTGTCCAATTTCTGAACCACTAAACATCGTTTTTGGTGCGCAAAATGAGGCGCTCAGATTACTGAAGAGCTTACTTGAAGAGGTGTTTTGCTGAGTGCCCCTGTCTGCAAAAGAAGGAGTTCTTATGAACAATAAGTTTTGCAATGTAAACGCTATTCAATTAAAGAAGCATGCGCACACAAAAGCACATGCATGCATTTTGTTCTTGCTGACTTGTAGACACTCCACACGAGTTCACGCTGAATCTCTCACACAAGAAGTTCAGCTGGGACTGGCACCAGGGAACTTGATTTCGTACGGGCGCCGTAAAAATTAAGCAAATTTTGGGTTTGCCCGGAGAGCAAAGCCAAAATTTGAAGGGCCAATTCCGGGCTACCCGGAGAAAAGCCAAGTTCCGGAGGAATCTGGCTCCGGGACGCCCGCATAAAATTAAAATTGTATTTCCGGGCTGCCCGGAGGAAAATGTGATACCAATGGAGAGAGGCCCGGGACTCGTGTTCGGGGTGGGGGAGGAGACGCAGCGGAGGCCTCCTCTCGTGCCCAAGGGGAGGATTCCAAGAGCAGCAAGGAGTTGGCGGTGTCGAGTAGCAGGAAGGGCAGGTCCCTGCTCGTTGAGCAAGCTCATTGCTGGGCACCTGAGCGTGGCTGCATGCGCCTTGCGTATGTGTGGGACTTCTGTATGTGTGGTGTGTGGGGCTTCCGTATGTGTGGTACAATGGCATCATGGGCACTCAATGAGCACGTGCATGCTTGCGCATGATAACATGGATTGCGTGTGCTGATGGCATATGTGTACGTGCGAGTGCTTGCATGGTGCAATGTGCACTGTGCGTACGGCTGCACAAACTCATGTATGTGTGTGCGATTGTATGTGTACAATTGCATGCTTGAAGGTGAGTTATGCTGCATGTGCAGGCGTGGACTTACACGTATTGTACGTGCGATGTGCGTGTCTGCCCATGCGTACACGGCTGCACGTGTGTATGTGTGCGTGCGTGCTTGCTCATGGAAACAGATGGTGTTTGAATTTGTGCGTGCGTGTGCATGGCATTTAGCATGGCATGTGCGTGTAACACTACTTGTGGTGCATGTGCATGCGCGCATATATGCACGCATGCGCATCCGTGCTTCTCGTGTGTGCCCGAATGACGTTGCTGTGACTGTTTCCTAAATGCCTGAAAGCCTGGGCTGCGCTAGCAGCCCAGGCGAAAATTCCCCCTTACTTACCCGCACATTTTGTGAAGTAATGTGCGGCGCAGCCGCACATTTCTTCACTCTATAGCAGGGATGGGTCATACGGCGTAGGCGTATTATACGCCGTATCGTATTTATCGCGTATATAACCGTATTTATCGAATTGGTCCGTATAATACGATTTTTGGGCACTTAGTGAATTTTGCAGCCCCGAGCCCCCCAGAGCCCTCTAGAGGGACTCCCAAGCCCTCTAGGGCCCCCCAGAGGTACTCCCAGCCCCTCAGATCGTTGCATTATCACATTCATGTTGTTTATAATTTAGTTTTACAAGTTGGGAATTCAGGAAGCTATGTTAGTCTCGTTTAGACTGGCAAAACTCAAAAAGAAATCTGCTGAAATGAAAGGCTGAAATATTGGCTGTGGCTGTGGCTGTGGCTGAGGCTATTCCACATCAGTGTGCTCAGTCTCAGGCTCTGGGTCATCCCATGCCAGGGTGAGGTCCTCCTGGTCCAGGGCTTGCGTGCGCTTGGACAAGCGCAAGTTGCTGAACAGCCACACTAGCTTGGTAGCACGCGTGGTGGTGAGGCGGTTGCGGCGGGGGCTGTGTATGAAATCGAAATGGCTCCAGTTCTGCTCACAGCTGGATGCAGATGCTGACTGGCTCAGCATCTTCATGGCAAGCTTGGTGAGCAAGGGGCACTCGGTGCTGCAAAACATCTGCCACCATTCGTGTGGGGGCATGGTTTTGGCGCTGTCCCTCACCATCTCCCTAGCAAATACGCCCCCCCCTGAGCTGTACTTGCCGTACTCATGAATGAGCTTGCCAGCATCCTGCACATGCAAAGAGTAACGTGCAAATG
>Ga0307947_1003775_pt1 | contig 12091 bp, 17 predicted proteins | sample OrgLakmetagen232_FD_201840 | JGI IMG/M metagenome (GOLD analysis project Ga0307947, IMG submission 201840) | Saline water microbial communities from Organic Lake, Antarctica - #232 | ecosystem: Environmental > Aquatic > Non-marine Saline and Alkaline > Saline | place: Antarctica: Organic Lake...
CCGCCAAAACAAAGGCCTTACAGGACCGTTTGGAATGCCTCAAAATCTTCGCGTTCACGTTTCTGGTTCATAAACGCGTTTCTGAAGCTCAGAAACGCGTTGATAACGCGAGGCTTTTTGACAGTGGATAATAGTGCTGGAAAGGGAAGTCTTATATCTGGTATGGAAGTTTGGCAGCGTAATTGACAGAATGGACATAAAGCTTTGAAGCCAGTTTCTTCACTCTTTAATAGTCAAGACCTAGCTCCTTAAAAGGCTCCAGCGTGTGATTTTTGTAGCTGGTGCCACCCACTCCCAAAAGGATGGTGTGGAGCGTAACGGAGGCTTCTCGGAGGATGGTGCAGAGGCTTTTTTTGTGCTGTTCCGGCGCGGCGCTCAGCTGGTTCTGCGGTCTAGTGAATTCACAGTATCAGTCCACAAAGTGCTACACAAAATACCAAGACCTAATTAAGAATGCGAAGGCGAAGGCGAAGGCATTGTTGAGAAAGTCAATTTAGAAAAATGCAAGTTTCATCTCTGGATAAAAGAAAATTGTCATGCTCTGCCGCACAGATTGAATACAATCAAAAGCGTGCCGCTCAGTGCAACCATATAGAAGGCCCACCAATCTGCTCCATCTGCCAGAAGCTAGACGGCACCTAAGTTCAGTTTAATTTAGTTTGGATTACAAAGGCATTTAACCTGGAATGGCTGCTCAATTTACGAGAACGAGGTAAACCTCAAAAGAAACCAAGTAAAAAAAGGGCTGTGACGCAACTGGAAAATGCCAACCTTAAAGACACGAGAAGGCATCTAACACATGCTGTCAGGCTGCAGCCAGTCAACCCAAAATCATTATTAACGGGCACATTACCATTAGTGTTTCTAAAAGTGACCCAACAAGGTACACAGGGTGCATGCCTGCTAGCACAACCAGACGTAGGCAGTCGTGAAGAAATGTTACAATAAGGCATTATACGCCCTTCAGAAGAGACACAAATTAGAATTATTCCAATCTGGCTCTTACCTTCCATTCTAAATGCACAACAACGGCGGAAATTAAGCAAGCCAGATGCAATCATAGTTAATCCGACCCGGCAACCACGCCCCAAACAAAATCGAACACGTATCAAACTAGGTCTGCCAATAATACAAGAAGAGTTGCCTGTGATAACCTAGCAGATGGCGTTAGGAAAAACAAACCAAAACTAGTCAGATCCACAACAAAGATCATACAGGTGAGACGAGACATTGAACATAACCCCAAAAATATCTGAGCAATAATCCTAGTGGTGTGAAGGTTTCTGCCTCCCAACCACCTAATTCCCTTTGTAAAGTCTTTCCCCCTTTATGCTCCAGGCGGGATGTTGTGTGTTTCTGCATCCATTGGGTGGTGCAGAACACAAATCATCCTTTTCTAATCCATTCCGGTAGTGTTTACACTATCTGTGTTATGTTTTTCTTTTCTTCCACATAACTTGACCTCGATGTGGTGAATGCCACGTTGAAAAATGCTAAGATCTTTGGGTCGCTGCTGTCTGGAGAAGGTGGATCTGCTGGTGGCTGGCGATGCTCCCAGTCCCCCTCAGTTGCCCCCTGCCACTCCTAAGAACCCACCCCCCTTCATTGCTAGTCTGTTGCTTTTTTGATTTCGTGGAGATGGGAGCAACCAGTACAGCATCCGGACGGCTGAAGGTGAACCTAATTTTGTCTGAAAAGCGGGGTGGGAAACGAGCCACTTTGGTACAATCCTGGTTTATGGTTTCAGCTGTATTAGGGATTTAAAGATTTCGCATAGCCAGCCGTTCGCTGCTACCTATATCCATGCAGACAAAGTAGGATCCTAGGGTGCCTGTTTTGCTGAGCGATGGCTTTGAAGATCATGCTGCATACTAAGCTGTGTCTCTCAGTGACCATAATTCTATACAGAACATGCACCCTAAATAATCAAAAACATGTGATCTCTCAACAAATCAAACTTGCCCCCTCTGCCCATAAGTAGACAGTGACCTGCACATCCTTTCTGGGTGCCAACACACGCAAATAAGGAACATGATCACCAAAAGACACAACTACATAGCATGCCGCATGATCCTTAAGGCTATCAGAAAAACAGGCTCCTTAGGATCATGCAATGTCTCCATGGATATAGGCAGCAACGAACGGATGACCATGCAAAATCTCCAGATTTCTGAAACAGCTGAAAGTAGAATAGTTCCCAAATGGCTCTTCCCAGCTACCCCCCTTCTCAGATAAAGTCAGATTTACCTCCAGCCGCCCAGATTTTGTGCTGGTTACTCCCATTGCTGCAAATATACAAAAACAACAAACTAATGTAGGGGGGTGGGTTTTTCGGAGTGGCAGGGGGCAATTGAGGGAGACTGGGAGCACCTCGCTCAGCAGCACCGCCAGCCACCGGTAGAGCCACCAACCCCAGACAGCACCGACCTAAAGACCTCAGCAAACCTCGGCGTAACATCCACCTTGTCGAGATCAAGTGTTGTGAGGACACCAGACCTCAGAACCAGCTGAACGCCGCAATGGAACAGCACAAAGACCTTTGCAACATTCTCCAAGGAGCCTTCGTTTCTCTCCACATCATCCTTCTGGGTGTGGGCGGCACCATCTACAACATTCACACTCTGAAGCCTTTCAAGGAACTGGGTCTTGATTCTCAAAGAGTAAAGAAGCTTGCCTCCAAGATGCATGCACTCCGTGAACTTTGCTGCTAATCTTGTCCATACCAGACGTGCCCTTTCCAGTACTATTATCAAATCTCATCAGGAGCCGGTTTCAGACCAAGCCTGCAACCCTCCTGATCCCCATTGATTTTTCCTTTCCTTTTCGCGGTGGAGGAGCTTTACGGTACTCGGTACCAAAGTGGCTCCTCCTTTTCCTTAATTAATGCGGGGAATAGCTTTCACTTCCTGCGTGGTTTTTCTTTTTCTTTTTCTTTTCTTGTTTGCGTGTCACACGGTGTTGGCCCCCAGAGGGGATATGCAGAGCAATGTCTAGTTGAGGGCAGAGGGGGCAGGTTAGGCCAATTGAGCGCTCAAACAAACCGCAAATTTTGTTTGTACTGCTGGGTTCCTGTATGCTAATTATCTGTTAACTCTGTAATGCTAGTTATGTACACAATTATAATTGGGCAGTAATTAAGAGTGTCAAATGCTGTAATGGCACGAGGCCTGAGCGAGGTCAGCAGATTGAAAGTCGTTAAAAGTCCAAATAAGGCTTGGAAAAGGAGTCAGGCGTCTGACGAATGTTAATTATCCTCCATTAATACCAGGAACAATGGGAAGCACATATGCAAGAGTTTATATAGATGCCTCACACTACCTTCCAGTGTGAGGCACAGCCATACAATTATACAAGGAACAGCATGTGATAATCTGGGTACTGACATTTCTGCATCATTAAATATCAACTCACAAAAAGAGTCACACAATGGATGCCTTTTCAATACCCGCACCTAATCTGGCCTCTGTATCACTAGGTCCAGCCTTAATCGATGAATTGATCTACAAACTAAGACAGGGTAAGGTCGCCTGTTAAACTGCTACTTCCACGCCTTTATACACCCATCACGAGATGAGGTCAGGAGCATGCGCCCCCCCCCAAATCCTTCAGCTGCCACCATGTGTGTCAGGGCATCTCCATGACACTGGTCATGCACGCGCATCTTCTGACGTAGTTCCTGCAGTAAGCATGCAGCGTGAATGCAAATACATGAGGGTGCGTTTTTGCGGCGGTGCGTACGCGTATGTTGCAGTTCCTTTTGACAGGAAGTGATTGCAACTAGTGCAAAATGTGAAACAAATAAATGGATCGGGGCGCTGCCACCTGCAAGGTCCGTGCTAATGTGTCAGGACTCATCTTAGACACAACACACTGCACATTGCACAAAAATACCTGGCTGCTCTCTGCAAGGCGTACGACCCCTTCTAAGCTGCACTGCTCTTCTACAACAGGCACACCCCTGGTACGGTTGTTACTGGAGTAGTGGTACCTGCAGGCATGTATTAGCACAGGGCAAATGTTGAGCACACATCGTAATGCGCATGACCAAGTCATATGCTGGTACAGAAATTGGCTGGGAATATATCAGCTCTGCAGGGTACAACCAGAGCAGCAAACCAAAGCCACTTTGCCGGTAGGACAGCTAGAGGCAAAACAGATCTGTAATGTACGACTTGTGGATGCCATTTTTAGGGTCAGCCAAACCGTATATATACGGTGTATACGGTACTTCTGGCAGGGAAGGCACCAAATATACGGTCATATACGGTGTATCTATACGGATCTTGCCAACCCTAGCCATTTTCAGTATACATGGAATACAAGGAGGCTCATTCCATTAACCTGCATAATTATGGGCATCAGGTGAAACCTGCTTTTGCTCTCTTCCTCCTTCACAGATGATTACAAGCTTCTTGACTTATCGTACTTTACCTACCTGTACTGAGGCACCGCAAAGCCCATGGCCTGCTGAGGGCTGGGTGCAGTGCTTTGCCCTCCCGCAGCCTCAAGGGCTGAGGATGGGGCCGACAACAACGTGTCATTTGCCCACAGGGGACCTGCTACTAGATAGGAGTAAGGAGGACGAGCACCGTCCCAGCAGCGGATGCACCTGCACGGTGCATAGTGACATTGAACACGTTGCACGGTTGAGTGGCTGTGACAGAATTAGGTGCGTGGCACTCATACTGTTTTCCTAAACGGTACTGGAGAAAAACTATGGCACATTGAGTCGAGCAATGTCTGAGCTTGACAAGCACTTGGCTGGCAAAACTCACAGGCAAACACACAAGCAGTGGACTCTAGTCGCAGAGCGTCCACACACACACACACACACACACACACACACACACACACACACACACATACACACACATACACACACGCACACACACATCATATTAGAAACTTGCATAAATATGCCTTACTTGTAAAGTTTTAACACTAGATAGAACACGATGATGCAACACACATGCAGCAATGCGACACACAATCAAAGCACGGATCTGCTCAGCAGCACCTGTCACTGCTGCCTGTCAGAAGCAGGCCTGAGCTGAGAGGCAGCATGCACCGCACTCCTGTGGGCACACGAGGCTGCGGGTGGGCCAACGGGCCCAGCACGTCCATGCCGCCTACAGCACACATACAGCAAGTGCAAATTGTGGCGTGAGCGTGTGAGCATGCATACTTTTACCATCGGGGAAGCTTCTGCGGTGTGAGTGCTTGTAAAATGTAATCGTCAACAGCTGCAAGTACGAGGAGGAAGCACATACGAGATATGAGTTCTCTTTGTATCATACAGTGTGTGCACCCATTTGTGCTGGTACGCCTGACTGAAAACATGAACAGGTGCATTTGTGCTGTGCACCATCAAATTGCGTTGCAAACTTTCCCTGACCTGTGCAAGGCCACCGGGACGACTGCTCCTCAATAGGACAACCTGCACGCCACAGGTCTGATCTATGGCCTCATGACCTACCTGCATGAGGGGCCCTCTGCTGCAGCGCGCTGGGGATCTGCTGGCTAAGAGCAGTGGGGCCTGATGCCATGGCGGCAGGGGAGTTCAAGCTGTGAGGTGTAGCCAGCGAGGAGCTCTGGTCATCAGCAGCCACGCAGCGCAAAACCTGTGCATATGGAGCGTGCACGTGTATGGCTATGTCTGTACATACAGGCGTGTATGCGTGCGTAAGCGCCTGGTTGTGGACAGCACGGCTGCAGGTGCAAGACAAAAAACGTTGCATTAGAAATGCATGACGTGAAATGACCGATGAATACAACTTAAGGGTATGCTACGCCAATTATAGCCAGGACCTTATCTGCGAACAGAATCACAGACACTCCTGGGAACCCCATCCCCCAGTCACCCATGCCCACATTCTTACCCACCAGCCACAAAAGGCTCTCACCTGGTGCACTCGCCCTGCTGCTGCATCCCACAAAGCCACCTCATTGTGGCCAGCAGCCACATACACGAGTGGACCCCCCACGCTGCTACCACCTGCCAATTTGAAGGGGGAACATGTGCGTATGTCTGTGTGTGTGTCTATGTGTTGTTGTGTGTGTGTCTATGTGTTGTGTGTGTGTGTGTGTGTGTGTGGAAATGTGTGTGTGCGTGCATTCGTGTGGCGAGGGAGATCCCTGCACCGAAGGTATGCACAAGCAGAGGATTAGCCTTTTGTCCCTTGCAGTTTGCAAAATGCGTACGTGATAAAAAGCACCGTTTGTTTATAGCAAGGGTGCTTGCTAGGTGCCATGCAAAGCCGTACCTGCACCACTAAAGGTTCCTCCTCCAGAAGATCTGATTCCTGCTGCACTGCTGCTGCTGCCGCCGGTGTTGCTGGTGCTGCTGCTAGACATCAGGGAGGCCAGTGAGTCCTGAGGGTGCGGAGCAGGGACAGAGATCATCTTCTTAGCCACAGCATCCAACTCGGTTAGACAAACTCAGTTACACATTGTCAGTAAGGACACGCACACATACAATTAACTGCAGGGGCTGAAGCGGGTGCGTGCATACAAATGAATGAATTAAAAGCTGGGATTCTCGCAGAGGGGGGGGGGTATCTGAGCAAATGTCCAAACATGCTCTTTTTGCACTTAAGGGTAACCACTCTCACGTCAATTCACCAAATTGAACCCAATCTAGCTTCTCACTGTTGCTGATATTATAAGCTACCAGAGCATGTGCTCAGATTTAGTTAAATCGCCCTGCGTAAGGAATGACAGGACTAAAAGCACACGTTGTGCACCTGTACCCTAAAAAGGTGCTCTCCATGGGGAATGGTGCATAAATTTGCATATCTCGCCAACCACTTGCTCTTTTTGCTCCATTGTTTTTACAATAATCTTAGTTTACTACTAGGACTCCAGAACACCAAACATCACTCAGTTTGATGCGCTGGCTGGTCAGATACAGCATATGGCTACTCAAAAAGTAGGGTTCACGCCGCGGCCGATTAGGTATGGGCCCCCTAACTGGCCCGTTTCAAGCTCAGCTGAATTGGAATCCTTGAAATCAGCCCTACATATCAGAGCTGAGCTTGAAACGTGACAGTTACGGGCCCCATACCCTGGGAGCATGCAAAAATTGTACCATTTTTGGCCTCAGATAACCCCTCTGGGATTCTTGCGTGCATAAAGGAAACAGACATCTCCAGAAGCTAGGTGCTACTGTACCTGAGACAGGCCTAGGCGAGAAGGGGGGGCAAGGGCAGGTGCTAGTGCGTTGATGCTGCACCTGAGTTAATTGTGAGAGAGTGTGTTGGTTGTGAGAAAGTGAGCGGGCAGGAGTGGCTTGTGAGTATGTGAATGAAAGGCGTATATGCAAGCATGGTAGTGGAGATGCAGGCATAGAAGCACTGCTTAGGCAGCATGTCTTGACCCTTATGTAGTCTGAAGCCCGTCCCTACAGAGCGCTGCAACGTGCTGGCAGCTGGAGACTTCACACAGGCAGCAGTGGCCCTCTGCAAAACAGGGTGCACATACACAACCCACTACGTACCTGCCTAACTTCTGCCCAGCCTATAGACACGATACACCATTGAATCTATTCTAGTTTGTCAGGCCTACGTATAATCCCACCCTGCAGGGTGCTGCCACGTGCTGGCAGGCAGCTGGAAGCGCACGTCCCACAGGCGGCAGTGGCCTTTGCTGCCGGCTGTCATGACCCACGTGCCACCTCCTCCTGGGACCACGACCTGCGTGCGTGCGTGCGTGTGCTTGTTTGCGTGTTGTCTGTGTGTGTTAATGCATGGGTTAGGGGGGGGACTCGTGTGCATGTGTGGGTAGGTGGGTGATTCAGTATTTTTGCATACGTGGAGGGGTGCCTGAGAAGGGCGGCTGTTCAAGCACTGTGACATGCAAAGAGGTGTGTTTACTAGGCGTAACAGCTGAAGCGGAAGAAGGTGTTATATGCACTGCAAAGGGGTGCATGGAAGTTCTAATATGAGTAGGGTGTAGACATGTGTTGCATCAGATGCCTTGTCCACAAGGCAGTTGCTTAACTGAAACAAACAGGGTAAAAATGAATGCTGCCACTTACAGAGTCATAAAAAATGCTATTTTCCAAAAAGTGCACACATGGGACACACAGTGAAAAAGTTCATGCATAGTTTGAAGTTTATACGTAGCCAGTACATGCACATGCACGCCAACGTGCACACCCATCCTCATATACACACACACACTCATTTACACAAGCTCACCGGATTACCGGGGCATCCACAGGGCTCACAGATGAGGTGTTCTGTGAGACCCATGGAAGGGGGGCAAGGCAGGCGCCATACGTCCTGCACAAGACAGATTGTCATAGGGGCGCACTTGTAGATGCACACTGTACTATGTGAAGGCGTTTTGTACATGCTAATTTATAAATACACTGCTATTGATGCATTTGTGTAAATGCACTTGTCGCTTGTAGCTACGGCTTGCTTGTAAAAGCATGTGTTTGTGTGTGTTTGTGTGTGTTTGTGTGTGTTTGTGTGTGTGTGTTTGTGTGTGTGTGTGTATTTACACTGCATGTCCTATGCAACGTGACATCCCGACAGTTTCAGCTACATTTTAGTAATGGGGGCTGGGTGCGTAGCTTGTGGTAGTGTATGGCATAAATGGGGCTGATTCAGATATTCTACAGGAATGTAAACATTGAGGACGCTTGTGACCGTAGGCACACAACTGCACTCCCTCACATGCTGTGTGAGTAGTGAGTAGTGAGTAGTGAGTAGTGAGTAGTGAGTAGTGAGTAGTGAGTAGTGAGTAGTGAGTAGTGAGTAGGGCTGTGCAATGGCACCGTCAGAGCCATTTTGCATTCCTTCCTTCTTCCTTTGATGATCACGTTGATTATTACAAGTATTACACGTGCAACTGTTCAAAAACAAAGAAAGAGAAACCCCGGTCTAAAGCTTTTGTACTGGCTGACGGCTCCACCGTCAAAACGCGGTGTCACCGTCTGACTGTCATTGCAGAGCCTTGTACGCAATGGACTGCCCATGCTGTTGCCCATGCTGTCCAACGACACTACACAAATGTCTAACACAGCGTGCGTACACGTTACAGTAATGCACGAGCACATGCACACACATGCCCACCACACCTGTTTCACACGCAGATCCCACGCGTGCACGCCTCCATGCTGTGTGATATACAGCATCACATTAGGCCCCCAGGAGCACAGATCCAGCACAGCACCGCTGTCAGGGGAGAGCTGCCGAAGCCCCACTACACCTGCGATATTCACAATGCACACACACGAAACACACACACACGCACACACACATAAAAGACACACACAAACACACGCAAAACACACAATATGGCGGCCTTGAGAGCAAGGAGGTTGATGAAGACGTGTTATTCATTTAAGTACAAGAGCCTACAAACTGTGTGAGCAAACCATGAGCCTTAAATAGCCGTGAAAACAAATCCTCACCGTCAAACCTTGTCACCCCCTGTTTACCAAACACATGCTTATGCTAAACAATAACACAAGCACGACACGGAACCCCCATACGTTTGCACCCACCATGGTACTTTTCAGGGCCGGCACCAGCACCCCCTGCGCTGCCTGTGGTCCTGCGCCGTGCCACGTCCACCCGCCACACGTGGATGGAGCCATTCACAGAGGCACTGGCGACACTGGCATCGTCCTCTACGGCTGCCACAGACGTGATGCGGCCGCCAGGCTGCATTTCAGGCGAAAAGGGAGTTTGCGTCTGTTTGTGCGTGTGTTGTACGCTTGTGTGTATGCCTTGCGTCTGTTTGTGCGTGTGTTGTGCACGTGTGTGTATGCCTTTGTGCATGCATATACTCATGTGTGTGTCTCCTTGCACACACGCTTGATACAGAACCACCAAAGAAATGGGTAGCAAGAGAGGAACGTGCGGTTTTTGTGTGTGCATGGGGTTCCCTCAGTTCTGCCACTTCCACACATAGTGGACGTTTGATTATACTGGTACAAATCATGAGAGGACATTTCTCTGTTCCATCTTCTATACTGTGCACCAAGGATACCTGTGCTTCTTCTATACCGTGCACCAAGGACACCTGTTCCATCTTCTATACTCCTGTTCCATCTTCTATACGGTGCACTAAGGTTACCTGTGCAGCATAAGTGAGTTGGCTGTGGAAAGCCACATCCCGCTCCAAACGTCGCAGGTCCCACACCTGCAAATGTGCACGTGATTGTGGACGTGCGTACATGTGTGTTTTCATGCGTGCGTGCGAGTGTGCGTTGATATGTGTGTGTTTGTGATTTGTGTTTGTGTTTGCGTGCATGGACGCATGTGTGTGAGTAGGAGCGTTTGCGTGTGTTTGTGCACACATGTGTGTTGGTGTGTCGTGTGGGAGGGTCACTAGAAGCATACAAAGCAGGCAGGGCTTGATCAGACCAAAAAGTTCTGGTATTAATCCATATGTACGCACATGGCTGTTTGTGCTCAAGCACAAGCGAAGGTGCGTTTGTGTGGAACGTATCCCCTGCTGTAAGTTTGTCATTCAAGCTTATGCTCCTGCACACCAACTGATGAAAGTTCAGTCAAGATGGCTCCTCCATCAGTGAATCGGCTGATATTGCTGTTGTGTGACTTTGCACAGGTACTCTGAATTTAGAACAATTTAACAGCATCTGTGTATGCCGCAAGTCTCACACAGGAAGGTTCACACACCTTGACCGTTTCGTCAGCAGAGCCCGAGACAAAAAAGTCTCCGCCGTGTGAAACCTGGAGGAAGCATGAGCACAGGCTTAACTCTGATTTGCATAGCGCAGTTGCAGAGCAGTTTCACGTTTACAGAACGTCAAACTCGGCCATTGTCATGCAGCCTGCTGATAGGTTTGTGCTCTCATCAAGGTACCTTAACAGTAGGGTGTTGCGAGCAAGGTGTAATGGACCTTGTTGTTTAGCTTTGCCAAAAACAAGTCAGAATCAACATCTGTGCTTTGCAATCGTTCCTCGTAACGCAACAATCAAGTCCGTGAAAGCAGCAGGAAACAGACATGCCTGCTAATGAGGACATATAGGATTTTACCTGTGACTCAAAATTCTACCATTTGATTATAGCTCGCTCCCTATCAGAGCTTGACGACAGTTCAAAAATGTGCCAACCTGCCACAACTCCTGGGGTGCATAACCCAAAAATTGACAAATCAATCTCGGTGCGAGTCGCAATAACAAACAAGATAGCACAAATAAACAGTACTGGTCATGTTGCGGACACACATGTTATGACGCATCAACACCCTCTCTTTCCAGTGGAGAGTGGTCTTCCTTCCTCCTCTCTCAATAATTTCAGGCACCAAGCAACTGTAATCAGTCAAAGACAAGAATAAGCACACACCTGCCTGTCTTTGCCGGAGCACCTCGCACAAGACCTGCCTAGCTAGCTGTTTTGCGACCTTTCTAATTGATGAAAGATGGCAAAACAGTTAACTAAGCGGGTTTGGGTGGGTGCCCCCTGCAAAACCGTTTAAAAATGCTCATTAGCGCTAGGTCTCGCCCCGCATCCAAAACCAGTGCGCCCAAAACTGTAATATGTAACCTATCCTCATGCTTGCCCATTATGTTCCACCAAATCTGTAAATATGTAACCTATGTTCCACCAAAACTGCATACGTAACCTATCCCATGCTTGCCCGTAGTAATACAACAAGAAGCAATTATCATTTCTTTACAGGTCTATGTTCACCGTTATAAACACAGGATGTACAACCATTCGGACGCTACTTTCCTCTTATCAGCTGCAAGTACCTAGCAAGAGCGATGCGTCAACCTCGGCCTGATTTTTGTAGTTCCATTTCATCCACATGCCAACCACATCTTCGTTGCTCAACACAAACCAATCTTCAGCTCACCCTCCCTTTGACGTGCACGCATTTGATCACAAATCCCCCGACACTGCAGCCCCTCACACATTACATTCCCTTCTACCACCACCACCAAAAGCCAGCTCCAAGTAGCCCCCCCCCCTCCTGCCACTCACCGCCATCTGTGTGACCGCCTTCCTATGTTCCATGAGATGCCCCAGCAACACCCCCCGTGGCCTCCACTGTCCCCCCACCACCCCTGCTGCTCCACCTCCTGCTGCACCCCCGTAACCCCCTCCC
>Ga0307947_1003776_pt1:2500-12091 | contig 12091 bp, 10 predicted proteins | sample OrgLakmetagen232_FD_201840 | JGI IMG/M metagenome (GOLD analysis project Ga0307947, IMG submission 201840) | Saline water microbial communities from Organic Lake, Antarctica - #232 | ecosystem: Environmental > Aquatic > Non-marine Saline and Alkaline > Saline | place: Antarctica...
CGTATATATATGATTCTGGCCAACCCTACTTATATGGCTGCCGGTAACCCCTGTTGCAAACCCCTTTTGTAAAACCCTTTTGTAAACCCATACCCACAGCCGCATATGGACAGGTGCATAAGGGAGAGGACTGCCGATGCATCTCTTCATTGACGTGTTGAATTAACAATGTGTCGACTCAACAATGTATTGAATCAACAATGTGTCGACTCAACAATGTATGAATCAACAACGTGTCGATTCAACATTGTATTGATTCAACAATGTGAAGAGTTGTGTGAAAAGCAGCTTGGTATCAGGAACGCTACTTGTCACACAACTCTTCACATTGTTGATTGGATACATCGTTTTCCCGATGCCAAAAAAGTGCGCAGGGGCATTGACCGTCACTCCTTGTCATGACCATCATAAAAAAAGAGCCGCTACGGCATTGAACCCCGCAAGATTTATGTCAGATGTTCAGGCACACACTCAGCAGTGATCAGCACCACTTTACTCTGCGGCCTGCATGCGCTAAGGTGCATGTATAGGGCTGGCCAGAACCGTATATACACACTGTATATGACCGTATATTTGGTGATTTCCCTGCAAAAAATACCGTATATGCACTGTATATATATGGTTCTGGCCAACCCTATGCATGTACTATACGCCTGTCAGACTTGTACATTGGTGACCACTGTCTTAACATCTGATAACCAGACCCACCAACTTTCACCTGTCTACCTAGAACCAAACCTATAGGTGGACTTTAGGTATAACCTGTAACCATACCTTCAATTTCATGCATATTTCACCTGTTCAAATTTCACCTGTCAACCTCGTACACTGGCTATCACTGCCTTTACATCTTATACCCTCACCTGTCAGCCTCGTAGAGTAAGCGATGTAGATCATGGAGTTGCGTTGCTCGTCGTAGATCCTGCAAGCACAAATACACCCTTGTTAAGAATGAAGCAAATCCTGCAGGCGTAAAGCCACCTTTGTTGAGAATGAAGCAAACATGAAAGACAGTTTAAGGTGTAGATGAATTTCTCTATACGGGAAGTGAAGAATTCATTGGCCACGTGTGTACTTGTATACACACACACACGCACACACACACACACATAGAAGACCCGCCGTCCTAACTAAAAGGACGCACGTACCTTCTCAAGCGCAGCGTTTTGTTTTTGAACAGGTTGAAGCCTTTGCCCTCTGAAAACACCTGCGCACCAAAGCATGATGAGGGGCATTATCTCATACTCGGTTTGCTTTTAGGTTTACCTCGTTCTCATAGGTTGAGCGCCTTAGTAATCCAAACTAAACTTAGATGCCAGCACCGAAAAGCCCCTCACAACTGAGGCGTCGCACGCAAATCTGAGGAGGAGCAATTTGGGTCTTGGTGTTGATGCATCCAGCCCCACACCATAACTGTGTTATTTCTAGGGTTGGCCAGAACCATACATTTATAGGTATATACGGTGTACATACGGTATGTTTAGCAGGGAAAACACCATACATACGGTCATATACGGTGCAGATATACGGTTCTGGCCAACTTAAGTTATTTCCTAATTAAGGTTTTTGCTGGTAAAAAACCAGTGTTCGCTTTTCCTCTACAAGTTTTGAGGAGTAAGCAAACAAGATCCGCAGGCGGGCTTTGGTTAGTGAACAGGCACTAGATCAGAGCCTTTTCTTCACGCACGCCGTGTTAACAGCAAAGGTTTATACATCTACTGCTTGCTGCTTCACAAGTGTTGTCAGGTATGGAAACAAAAAATTACTTTTCAGGCGGGCATTGGTCAGTGCGAGCACGAGTTGAGAGTCTTCCCATCACGCACACTGAATGTTACCGACACAGGCTTTTACGTCTACTACTTCACAAGTAGGGTTGGCCAGAACCATATATATACGGTGTATATACGGTATTCTTGGCAGAAAAATCAAGAAATATACGGTCATATACGGTGTATATATACGGTTCTGGCCAACCCTATTCACAAGCGTTGTGTGGTGAGCAAACAAAAGCTTTTTGGGCAGGCATTGGCCAGTGCGAGCACGAGTTGAGAGTGTTTCCGTCACGCACACCAACTTTCACCAGCAAAGGCTTTACTTCCGTGAGCTAGCAGAGGCTACTTGGGCGGGCATTGGCCAGTGCGAGCACGAGTTGAGAGTGTTTCCGACACGCACACCAACTCTCACTAGCAAAGGCTTTACTTTCGTGAGCTAGCAGAGGCTACTTGGGCGGGCATTGGCCAGTGCAAGCACCATTTGAGAGTGTTTTCGTCACGCACATCAACTTTCACCAGCAAAGGCTTTACTTTCGTGAGCTAACAGAGGCTACTTGGGCGGGCATTGGCCAGTGCGAGCACCATTTGCAGGTCTTTCCTTCACACTGATTGCTACTTGCAAAGGCTGTTACGTCTACTACTTCACGAGCGTTGTGTAGTGTGAAAACGAAAGCTACCCGGGCGGGCATGGGCCAGCGTGAGCACTATTTGAAAGTCCTTCCTGCACACTGATTATTACCAGAAGCCTACTCAGTCTTAAGGCCCTGGCTGGAGGTAGCCTGAGATCAGAGTATTTAAGGACATCGTTCGACTTTGCTCGTAAAAGACTTTTGCTTAAATTAACATGGGAAGTGCTTTTCATGGCCTGCGGACTCTCAACTGCTTTCGGATTCGTGTGTGGACCTGACTCAGTGACTTCGTGATCTGCCCTCTGTGGACCTGACTCTGTGACTTCGTGACCTGCCCTGTGTGGACCTGACTCTGTGACTCTGTGACCTGCCCTGGATTTTGACACTCTAACTCATGGATGAGCACTCGATTAGAGCAAATGCTGTTTTGTGCAGACACACCTCGGAGCCAGACTTGCCACCCAATTTCCCCACGTCTTTAATTGACACTGGGCCTGTGACGTCACAGCTCAGGCTTGCCTACGCATGATCATGTTTGTGTGTGTGTGTAAGTGTGTGTGTGTGTATGTGTGTGTGTGTGTGTTTGTGTGTGTGTCAGTGTGAAACCAGTGTGTGTCAATGTGTGTCAATGTGTGTCAATGTGTGTCAGTGTGTGTGTGTGTGTGTCTGTGTCTCTCTGTGTGTGTTGTGTGTGTGTGTGTCTGTGTCTCTCTGTGTGTGTTGTGTGTGTGTGTGTGTGTGTCAGTGTGTATCAATGTGTGTGTGTCAGTGTGAGGTGCGTGTGCGCGCAAGTGTGTCATATGAGTGACACAGAGGCTAGGCACAAAGAACAGCAAAAAGCAACTCAAGAAACAAGCCTGCGCACAATACGACATGCGTGTTCACTACTAGTCTCACAAAACTGCCTACCTGAGACGGCTCCGAGAAGAAGTCCTGAATGTGTGTGTGTGTGTATGTGTGCGTGTCAGTGTGTGTGTGTGTGTGTCAGTGTGTGTCAGTGTGTGTGTGTGTGTGTGTGTGTAAGTGTGTGTGTGTTTGTGTGTGTGTGTGTGTAAGTGTGTGTGTAGTGTGTGTAGTGTGTGTGTGTGTATGTGTGCACGTGCGCGTGTTTGTATGTCTACACGCCAGCCTACTACACTACCCTACTACATTCAACTGAGCCGTTCTATTCACACGAGCTATTCTATTAACATGAGCTCTTCTATTCACATGAGCTGTTCTGTGTGCATGAGCTGCTTGCAAAAAATTTCACGCTGGACCTGCAGTGTGGAGCCAGGCATCCCTACCTTGGCAAGCTTGTCCGTCAAGCTCCTTTTAAAATCACTGACATAAAGGGTCACCCCGCTCACGAGGGGGTCATCGTAGGCTGTGATCTCGACTTGGTCTTTGAAGATGAAGCCAGAGGCATCAAACTCCCCTACTTGGTCAATAGAAGCTTGGGCTGCGTGTGTGTGTTGGTGTGTTTTACTTGCGTGTGTTCGCATGTGTGTGTACGTTTTTTGCACGTGTAAGTAATATATGTGTGTGTGTGTGTGTGTGTGCGCGCTTGTGTGTGTGTGTGTGTGTGTGTGTGTGTGTGTGTGAGTGTGAGTGTGTGTGTGTGTGTGTGTGTGTGTGTGTGTGAGAGAGAGAGTGTGTCTGTGTGCGCTTGTGTGTGAGAGTATGTGTGTGAGAGTATGTGTGTGTGTGTATGTGTGTGTGTGTGTGTGTGTGTGTGTGTGTGTGTGTGTGTGTGCTTGCATGTGTGTGTACGTAATTGTGTGTGTGTGTATGTGCACGTGTGTATGTGTGTGTGCGTGTGTGTTTATGCATGTAGTGTATATAATTATTTTGCTTGTGTGTGCGCACATGTGTATGTGTGTACACGCGTGTGTGCATGCGTATGTGAGTGTGTGCGTGCATGCGTGCGTGCGTGCGTATGTGTATGTGTGTGTACTGTGTGTGTGTGTGTGTCTGTGCGTGTGTGTGTGTGCTTATTTTCATGCCTCCGGTACCTGGAGATGCAAGCAGCAGTGCAGCAGCTGACACAGCACATAGAACAGTGTTTGCAGGCCTGCGCAGTTCTGGAGATGTTGAAGCAGATGCATGTGCACGCACAGGTGCCATTCTGGTTCTGGCACACCCTCTACGCAAGAGAGGGGCTTGTGGGGACCACCCTGCTGAGCCTTGCACGCTCGCCATTCTGCTGTGGAGCATTTTTTATCCCAATTATTTTTACAATATAACAGTTTTACCAGGACGGACTGCGTGAGGACATTTCTTTTTAACTTTGAAGACAGATCGCCCACCCCTCCTGTTTTTGGCATGATTGATTTCAAGACAAGATTTCATTTAAATCACAGTATATCCCTGTGTGCTCAGTATATCCCGACTTCAACCTAAAGGGGCAGCTGTTTGATTTCATCTGAAGCACTAGCTTTTCATTGCGTCCCTGTTCCGCGTGATCTTAACAAGGCAGAATAAACCTGAAGCACTAGCTATTCTTAGTGTCCCTGTTCCGCGTGATCTCAGCAAGGTTGTGGCTGTATGATCCAGTGCGTGTTTGAACGTCCTACTTCATTACAACGCATGCAGAAATAAATAGGAATAAATATCAAGCGAAAAGCAAACATCATCCGGAATGCAGTAACGTGGCACAGATAAATATCTGGTAAAAAACACATGGCAAGCCCGTCTCACTGTTAGCTCTAGAACCCTGCACGAAAGTCCGTTCTTAAGACCTTGCTGATGTCTAACTAGGGGAGAAAATCACTCTGTAAGAAAAACAAGAAAAAACGACACGGGCAGTAAAAAACACTGCATGTTGACAAAGGAGATGGAGCCAAGCTGAGACGATACACCCAGCAATTTAATAAAGTACATGGCACGCACGAAAGCAAGAGGGCGAGGTGTAATTAGCGTGATCTAAGCTTCCATTACAAAGCGCTCTCAAAGGCATAAGACACGAACGCAATCATTTTAAAATCCACGGGAAACAGATCAGCCATTCAAGCATGCTGTTTGAGTGCTTTTATGTGCTGGCAACAAATCCTTCAAGTACAGGCACAGGGCACGCACCCACTATACACACGCATGCAGCAATGTTCATGCAGGAATCAGCGCGCAAGCCAGAAACAAAAGCAGAAATCTATGAAAAAAGTGTGAGAATGGATATCAGCTGGTAGTGATAAGCCAGTGTGATTGAGGGTGGAGGCTAGGTGTGCTTGCAAGGAAATATAAGTTCATGCAAAATCAGCCACTTGTAGATGTAAGCAAGACCTTGTTTAGATAAGGCAATTACCATATGCATACACACCTTGGTACATGTACACGCAACACACATAAGTACATGTTCACACACAGATATACACACACCCAATTGCTCGCATGCACAACCACACATACACACACACAAACATAGTCACACACACACACACACACTCCAGGGCACACACATGCGCAAACGGACGTGCAACAGCACACAGCTTGATCCTGTTCCTCACGCTTTTTGCTGCAGGCGGGAAATGAGGGACAGCTTTGCAGCCGCTTGTGATTCAGAAGAAGGGCCAGCCCCAGGCCCTCCTGTGTGTATGTGTGTGTGTGTGTGTCCATGTGTGTGTATATGTGTGTAAGTGTGTGTATGTATGTGTGTGTGTGTTGTGTGTCTTAAGAGGCAAGACCTTAAAGCACAGAGCAAACAAGCAAGGGAAAGGGGAAGCACAAAACGCATTGCAAGATACAAAGAGCAAGCATCTTGATCTGGGCCATCAATCTACGTTGCTATTTGTGCCTCACTGCCCGGACACATTTTGTTCACCTGTGATTTGTGCGTCACTGGCCGGACACACACCTTTGTTTACCTGTGATTTGTGCGTCACTGATTGAGCACACATTTCGTTCACCTGTGATTTGTGCGCCACTATCTGGACAAACACACTTCATTCTCTGTGATGTGTACGTCACTACCCGAACACAATTTGTCTACCTGTGATTTGTCTTGTGATTTGTGCCTTGTTTACCTGTGATTTGTGCGCCACTGATTGAACACACACATTTCATTCTTTGTGAATTGTGCCTCACTGCCCGAACACATTTCGTTCACCTGTGATTTGTGCGCCACTGGCCGGACACACACACTTTGTTTACCTGTGATTTGTGCGTCACTGATTGAGCACACATTTCATTCTCTGTGATGTGTACGTCACTGCCCGAACACATTTTGTTCACCTGTGATTTGTGCGCCACTGATTGAACACACACATTTCATTCTTTGTGAATTGTGCCTCACTGATTGAACACACAATTCGTTCACCTGTGAATTGTGCGTCACTGGCCGGACACACACATTTCGTTCACTTGTGATTTGTGCGTCACTAGCCGGACACACACATTTCGTTTACCTGTGATTTGTGCGTCACTGATTGAACACATTTTGTTTACCTGTGACTTGTGCGCCACTGTCTGGACACACATTTCATTCCCTGTGATTTGTACGTCACTGCCTGAACACATAGCTCGTTCGCCTGTGCCATCTGTCGCTCCGCACGTGCTCTTCCCCTTCAGTCCTCTATCACCAAGTTTCCGGTGGGGCTCTGGCTTGAGGGTGTTGTTCATGCCCATTTCTAAAGCTGCTTGCTTATATATTTGTATATAATTTGTGTATAAATTGTTGCTGACCAGGAATACACATTTAAGTTACCTGTGCCTCCTGTCGCTCCGCGTGTGCTGTTGCTGGCCCTGCCACGGTTCCGAGTGAGGCGCTCACTGGCTTGCTGCCCAGGATCGTATCCCACCTGTGCGTGTGTGCTCGTGGTGTGTGTGTGTGTGTGTGTGTGTGCGTGGTAGCGTGCTCAGAACACATGTGTGTGTATGCTTCCTTGTAAGTGCCCCTCTCTTGCCCAGCAACACACACACACATCACGGGGTGGATTGTATATTCATGCACACGCGCGTGCGTGTGTATGTATGTATGTGTGTGCCCGTGCCTATTCCCGACTCAGCTCCAAGCCTGCTCAGCCACTGTGTCTCATCACACAGACCTTCATGTTTAAAAAGAGAGGAATACACTGGAATACGCACAGGCAGCGCGCATGTTGCTCCTGACATCAATCAAGTTTTTCCTGACATCATCACGATAACATTAATGTGACATCACCCTGACATCAATCAAGATCATCCTGACATCAATCAAGTTTATCCTGACATCATTTTGACATCATCCTGACATCAATCAAGATCATCCTGACATCATGCTGACATCAATCAAGAGCATCCTAACATCACCCTGACATCATCTTGACATCAATCAAGTGTGCGCATGTTGCTCCTGACATCAATCAAGATCATCCTGACATCAATCAAAATCATCATGACATCACCCTGACATTAATCAAGTGCGCGCATGTTGCTCCTGACATTAATCAAGAGCACCCAGAGCGACTGTTTTTCTATGACGACAGATGATTACCACCATGTCAGTCATTGATTATTCTATTGCGATCAGCGATTTCCCAGTCGGCGCTAAACTTTGTTTCTTTAAGTACGTGCTGGCAGATCAGGTCTGCCTGTGATCAATTTTTCCAATACCCCATTCCCTTTTGCTGTCATCCTTGCTTTTGACTCCTACCATTAACACACCCACACCTACACCCACTCACAAACACACTTACACACCCACACCCACACCCTTCACCCTTCACCCTCACACACACACACTCTCCCTCTCTCTCTCTCTCTCTCTCTCTCTCTCTCTCTCCTCCCTCTCTCCCCGACACAAATACACACACACCTGTTGCGACATCTCAGCCTGAAGCCCGTCATCTTGAGTCTCTGTCTCCCTCCGTGTCACGATACGCCCCCTATGCCTCAATTTCTGAGCAGGATGGACAGGGGGTGGAGGCGGCTCCATGGCAGATGCGCCTCTCTTGCGTCGTGCCGGCTTTGAGATCACATCACCATCCTGTGTGTGTAGAAATGTGTGTGTGTGTGCGTGCGAGTGTGTGTATGTGTGTGTGTTTGCGTCTACATTGTAAATATGCATCTCTTGCATCATGCCGGCTTTGAGATCACATCACCATCCTGTTTGTGCAGAAGTGTGTGTGTGTGTATGTGTGTGTGTGTGTGTGTGTGTGCGAGTGTGTGTGTATATGTGTGTGTACATGGTAAATATGCATCTCTTGCGTCTTGCCGGCTTTGAGATCACATCACCATCCTGTGTGTGTAGAAGTGTGTGTGTGTGTGTGTGTGTGTGCAATTGTGTGTGTGTGTGTGTGTTTGCGTCTATATGGTATATGCATCTTTTGCATCATGCCAGCTTCAAGACCACATCACCATCCCGTGTGTGTGTGTATGTGTGTGTGTGTGTGTGTGTGTGTGTGTGTGTGTGTGTGTGTGTGTGTGTGTGTGTGTGTGTGTGTGCGCGTGCATGCATCTGAAAGATGCGCCTCTCTTGCGGTGTGCCAGCTTTGAGATCACATCACCATCCTGTGCGTGTAAATGTGTGTGTGTGTGTGTGTTTGTCAGCATGGCAGATGTGCATCTTTTGTGTCGTGCCAGTTTTGAGGTCACATCACCATCCTGTGTATAACTTTGTATTTTTAGTTGTGTGTGTGTGCAAGTGTGTGTGCGTGTGTGCAAGTGTGTATGTGTTTACTTGTGTGTATGTTTGCTTGTCTGCACGGCAGATGCGCATCTCTTGCGTCGTGCCGGTGTTGACACCACCAACCTGTGCATGTAAATGTGTGTAGAAATGACATGCTGCCGTGCCTAGCACGTCCCTGTGCCTCCACTAACAGACACATAGCCTTCTCTTAAGCAAGCACACACACACAGACACACACAAGCACACACACACACACACACACACCGCCCTGCCCTCTTACAAGCGCAAAATATGAATGTATACACAAGATTTATACTCACACGCACATACGTACACACTCACATTGTTATTAGCACACACACACACACAAAATGTTTACACAAGTATGCTCACACACACATACATATATACATATATTCACGCATATATACGTACATACACGTTCACATTGTTAATAGCATAGACTGACAAAACATGCATATACCCATCGTGCCCTGTTTTGCTCCCCTTCCAGAGTACCCGCATGTAAGAACTACAAGATCTCATACTCATCCTCACACTATCACTTGATTACACTTGTACAATGCATATATAGGCACAATGCATATAT
>Ga0307947_1003778_pt1 | contig 12087 bp, 16 predicted proteins | sample OrgLakmetagen232_FD_201840 | JGI IMG/M metagenome (GOLD analysis project Ga0307947, IMG submission 201840) | Saline water microbial communities from Organic Lake, Antarctica - #232 | ecosystem: Environmental > Aquatic > Non-marine Saline and Alkaline > Saline | place: Antarctica: Organic Lake...
CAAACTTGCCTATTAAAGGTGATGCACATGGCAGTGTTTTAGATGCAAATTACACTTACAAAAGCTGATATACAGTAGTATACTACATGTGATGTTATAGATTTCATACTCATGTCTTTAAACTTATTTGTTTTTAATATTTCTAACTCATTTTTTATTACTTCACTTTTCAAAGTATGCATCATTAGCTATCACGTGCTTATAGTTAAGATTATGAACCTACTTAGTTAATATTTTTATGCCAGGAAATAATATAACGCACAGAAGAAAAAATGTTCCCATATGAATTATAAACAAAAGGAGCTACAAGAAAACCAAGACCACACGTACAAAAACCTATGTTCAAAAATACAGACCAATCAGCATCTAGATACTTATCGTTATCACACCTACATCTGTCACAACTACACCACCGGCTTTGTCTTTGAATTGATTATATATATATCATTCAACAAATGCTCTTGTTCTTTTAATTTCAAAAGTACATAATTGCTGTTACTACAGGGCTGGTGTATCATTTTGGGAGAGAAAATCGTCTGCCTCTTGCTAGTTGACTTTCTGCCTTCTTTGTTGTTGAAAAAAGCATGTAAGAAATTTTTATTGCAGATCTCCAATCTCTTGTATTTCCATCATATGGTAAATTGCCCTTTTTTATCAACATCAAAGATTTTATTATTTCGCTTATTCCAAGCTTTAAACATTTGTTTGCTCTCAATAACTATAAGTACGTTGTATTTGTTTTCAAGCGTATCAAGCTTGGTTTGCTTCTCCTTCTGTTGAAAATGCCCGGTTCGCTGCTAGATTGCCTAGATACCTCTACCTTGATCTCTCTGAGCATGTTATACGTAATATGAGTAGATTTCGCTTGCGGGCGCATACGTTGAGAGTTGAATCTGGGCTATGGCAAAACAAAGTTTTCTTTTGTAATCGTCGTGACTGTCAAGACATTCAGGATGAGAAGCATGTATTGTTTTATTGCAAGGATGCCCGTGCTTGTGCTCTTAGGCAAAAGTATGCGTTTCTTTTTGATGGCTTGCTTGCTACTCTACAAGCTTTTGCTAACGAGTTCCAATCTTTTCTAAGTTTGTTTCATCAAGTTAGCAATCAAGACGTTTTCGATTTCCTTAATCAGCCGAACAATAAGCTACTTACTTTTCTATCTGAGCTTATGGATGTTTTTATGATGGCTGGCAGTATCCAGCAAGCCGATGAGCCTAACGATCTGGCTCAAGGTCAAACCCCATTGTAACATTGTTACATTTGTTTTTAAACTATCAAATGCATTTGAAAATGGTACACTACACCTTTCACGACATCACGTAGGTGGTCTGAAACAGATGTTCTGATTTACCTTGTGCAAAAGTTTGAGGATTAGAAAGAAAATGTATAGTGCATCGATGGAAACACTTTCCTATAATTATCATTAATAATGAAAAGACAAATAAGCCTCATCCCAGTGGGCATAAACCACATATCAAATCCATCCCCATGTCACCATCACATGAATTAGACCAGTCCCCATTCATATATCTATCCCGTTTGATATGGAAACTACTTAAAGTTAAATTATACTTTGCGACATCAATGTTGATGTCTTCCTTTAGTTGTTGTTTTCATCAAATGTAAGATAATCATACACTTTTTATCTCATGGGACCCAGGCCAAATGTTTGGGTTTTTTCCCTTAGTTTTTATCATATAATTCATTATGTTGCATGTATTAGTGTGCAATCTTTCCTTTCTTCCTTTGTTTGTTATCTTAGCATACACTTGACAGTTATCCATTATTTTATCTAAACCATACAACACTATACTGTGGCACATAGGCCTGCTCCTAGATATAAAGGGCCCCTGATAAGCAATTGTATCATTTTGTTTTTTCGAATGTGTATATCAAATGCTTTTAGTATAAAAGGTGTCAAAACATCCATTGTTTGTTTGTACATGTCACCTTTCACAAAACACCATACAATGGACCTGTCACAAAATTGGGTATGTGAACTTGCATCGCAGGTGGACACAATAAACAGTCACCCACCAAAAGTGGGCATGAACACTTGCAAAAAGAAAGAAGAAGAGAAGAATAAGCAGGAAAAAAGAAATGTATGTTTGTAACCATTGCCTTATTAAAATTTACAAACATTTGCAGCCGACGTGATTTGAAAACGTGAACAGGACCTATGTTCCGCAAGCACCTTTGGTGCAAACACAATGTGCATCATACTAGCAATGTGGCCCCTTAAAACACTCGGGACGTCTGCACTTTAATGGAATAATTTTACACTAGTTGTTTTTGACTATTATGCTTTATATACCTTTTTTGTATTATTTACACGTTTGGTACATCAAATCTTTGCATATGCGTTTTAACATTTACAATGTTCAAAGTATGCTCATGAAAATGGATGCCGATGGAATGAAGAACCATGTGAATATTTTGCAGCAAATGGTCAACTCGAATGAAGTTTCTGCATGTATGATCATTACCTAGTTGTATGCTTTGTAATGTGTATGCTACTGACACTGCAGATGCACCACGTGGTGATGTATCTAACACACAATCAAAAGTGTGGTTTAAAGTGAATAAGTAATTTGTTAACTTGACATCTGATGCTCCGTGGTGTTAAAACTTCACGACTTTCCCTTTGTTAGTAGCACATGCGTCAGCCAAAATCGTTCTTCCTCCTTCTTTTTCTGGCATTTTCTTGCTTTCACCAGAAGTAGGGGGCGTTTGAATTGAAGGATAACGGATTACAGGCTTCTTTCCAGTGATGTAAGACAGCATCCCAAAGAATCTCACATGTCAATTTTTAGTTTTCGGGATTGTACATGACAAGGTGTCACCATAAACATGAAACCACTCAAGGTGAAAAACATTATCCTGAAGCTGAGAACCGGGTAAAATATGGTATATGCCGACTCTTATACATGTATTGCCAGGCCTGTTTTCACGTGCTGTTCCTTTCCGTATGCTCGATCACAGTATCCTTTGAACCTTTTCCACAGCCCCTTATCAAGGAAAGCAATGATGACCTGAGGAAAGCACATTGCGCAACAAGTTATTATTGTGACATCCAAAGCAATGACGCAGACATATGAGTGGCTTACACTCACATTGTCGAATCTTCTATACCACGCAGCCTCTCCAACAGTAACGGAGAAGTGCTCACGATTGATTAAATTTTGATTAAATTTTTGAAAGGACTGCAAAAGGCAGACAAGTAAGTGCTACTTACCAGCATTAGTACTAATGTAGCCAGCGTTTTGCAGTTCCTCATCACATCAGCATGACATAATTTGCTTACAGGGAAGATGGAAAAAGAGCGCGAAAAGTACACCTTACATATGGAGGAAATCAATATCTGGCTGCAAAACGCATTGTGGGAGCTAGAAGACCTTCCCGGAGGAGAAATAAAGGAACGGATGCAGAAACAGGTAGCATTTGTGTAGCGTGTTATAGATCCATTGGAAGTTGAAGCAGTAGCCGTTTACCAATTGTAGCAAGCCATTTAGCTAATCCAACTTTGACATGGGAAGAGGTGCCAATACGAGCTTTAACGCATAAGTGTGATTGACATGTCGTTCAAGATGAAGAGCATGTAATGTGTGACTGTGAAAGCGAGGACTTGGTCCAAGTGCGTAGTAACCACCAGCACCTTTTTGCTTGTGTGCACGACATTGCTCCTTCCAGGCTTAGAGATTTCATGAACCAAGCTCACACGTTTGGTGTGGCTGCGTACACTTTTGAGTGCCTTGCTTGCTTCTCTTGAGCAGCTACGTCTAGGTACAAACTCGCCTGCCTTCTTTGCGGGCCTGTTTCTTCAGCTATGCTGCCCTTGTAGGCAGGTACAGCTATGTAACCTTTTCCTTATCCAACTTTTGGGCGATTATAAAGGAAATTGATAGCAGAAAATGTTTGGAAGAAGTTTGGGTCCAGAGAAGCAAGAACAACATCAGGGATAAAAAACACCAAGCACAGGTCATAGTGGTCTTGTTAAATGTATGTACAAAGGGGGCGTGCATGAACAACAGAGGACAACCCTAAAGCGGACACTGCGTGCTCTAGTTCTTGTCGTTGGTGCTTTTTGGTTGCTTCACAAATGCCAGCAAGAAAGACAAAGACCCTAATATCACGCTGGTAATGCCGGCTGCCAAGGTGACCCCACCTGGCTTACTTGACAAAGACAAAGAACCTGGGACAACCCCAACAGCAGCGACAATGAATTGTAAAAGCATAAGGCGCTTTTCCCCAATACGAGGGCTGGTAATAAGTTCAATAACATCCAACAAGTCAGCTTGCCTCTCTAAACGGCAAATTTTCCTCTTTAAGCGGCAACCACCTCTTTCAGATAATGGGAGGTCATCCAAATCGGCCTTCTCTTTGTTTACAGCATCTCTTTTACGATATAGCCAAGGACGGAACTTTTGTGTGCAGAGGAGCGCATGCAATACGCAAATGAGCCATTCTACAAGCCCTTTCAAACAGCCATAAAACAAGCGTAAGCAGTAAAGCACGAAGTACAGCAAGTGCACGTGCAGATGTGCAACAACACCTTCTGTCTCCTCTCCTTTGTGCTGCTGCTGCCGTTGTGCCACTTGCTCCTCCACAGCTTGAGTGGGGCCAGTGTTGTTGGAGGTGGGATGCTGGGGCTGGTGGTGCTGTTGGTGCTGGTGCTGGTGCTGGTGCTGCGGCGGCAGTTGTTGCTGCTCTAACTGCTGGTGCTGGTGCTGCTGATGCTTTTGATACTGCTGGGGTAAATGGGTGGGCTGTGGGGCCTGTAGGGGAGCTTGCTGCTGCAAGGGTGGGGTGGACAGCGAGATGCTGTCTGCTGATGGTTGAAGGCCTGCCTTCGGGGGAGCAGCCATTGCAGCACTGTCAGAGGCGTCAAGTGAGGGGCTGCTGCTGTCCAGGCTCGCAGGAATGCGAGGGCTGTGGCTTGGGTTTACAACATGCGTGCTGGCCGACTGGGTACCTGTGTGATATCAGACACACACGGCAAAGAACATAGTGCGGGAACAATATTAAAATGTCCAGGTAAACATTGGGATTGGAATCCCATGGCAACATGAATGACCAGACAAGCCAAAGATGCGAAGAGAAGATCAGTGAGCAAATATGTGGCAAAAGACTAAGGAACAAGAGGAGAACAGCTCATCTACAACTCCACCAAAATGCCCCAAACGCAGCCCTGTTTACGTGCATCTTGAACCTGTCCCCTAAAGCCCAACGTTGGTATCATAAAGTGATGACCACACACACACACACACACACACACACACACACACACACACACACACACACACACACACACACACACACATACACACACGCACGCACACACGCACACAAACACACACATATACACGCACGCACGACAAGCAATGAGGAAAACAAGATGTGTAGACACATCAAAATTTGTTTCTTGCCTCAGAGAGCCTCACAACCCATGCTCATAGACAGCACTTTAAAGCTTACCATTCTGCACACAAGAGGGGCCTGCACCTGAGCTGCCATGCGCCCTTGCAATGCCACTTGTGCTCGCGCCTTGCTCTTGCTGCTGCTGCTGAGCCAACCACTGTTGAATCTCAGGCGTTGGAGTCTTATGGTTACGTTGCGCATCCATGCGGTCCTGCCCATTCTCTTGGCTGTTTCGATTCAAGGGCCTGCTGCATTTCACTGAGCCTGAAAAGAAAAGAGAGCATGCGTGAAGACAGAGCGATTTATGATAGAATCATGGAGGCTACTATTCACTCGAAGTGTGTGTGTGTGTGTGTGTGTGTGTGTGTGTGTGTGTGTGTGTGTGTGTGTGTGTGTGTGTGTGTGTGTGTGTGTGTGTGTGTGTGCGCGCGCGCGCGCCCGTGCGTGCGTGTTACCTCTTACCTCTTACGGTCTCTAGGTGTTCAGCACTTGTAAACCCTGCACTAAAGAACTTTGCGTTATTGCAGCCCAAAATGCTGCATGGCTGTTGGTTGGACATTGAGGTAACAGGATCAGTCTTTTAGCTATTAATATTATTATGTTAATTGTTAACTTCCCTTGAGCCATGCAGTTTCGCAGTTGAGAATTTTTCAATGGCGTTTGTGTGTTCAATTTCCTTGAATATTAAATAAGGTAACATTGCCCATTTCATGCATCTGCGAATATGAGCATGCGTGCACATGCATGTTCACGACACCCCCCCCCTCCACACATTTACACACCCACCCACCCACACCCATACCTACACCCACACGCACAAACTTGCATGCATACACTAATGCCTAATGTGTAGACTGGTGCAATCACGCACACGTGCACACATGCGCGCATACACTGATGCCCTGTGTGTAGACTGATGCAATCGCACACGCGCACACACACGCACACACACACACACACACATGCACACACACACACACACACACACACGCACACACACACACACCACAGGAGGTACGGCACACACAGTGTTGATGCATTTGATTAGTACAGTTAGCATGTAATTAAATTTATGCAAAGGAACAGTTTGCGCCTTCCACCCACTGCTGGGATTTCAACCTTCACCGTTCATCGTAAATGTTGGCTTTCTGCAACTGCAAACTAGTTTGTTTATTTGTTTGTTGTGTGTATATACAGATTTCATGGGAAAATGTAATCTGTCAAAGCAGTTATGGCACCTGCTCTGCCAAATTTGCACACATGTGCAATTGCTTTGCTCATGAGCACGCACAACAAATGAGCCCGCTCATGGTGTTCATGATTGCCATAGCGCCAACGCTGACAATGGCTCTGGCTTGCAGGGCCATGTCGCGCCCGCTCCAACTGCTGGTGAGTTTGTTACTTTTAAACTGTCAACCATCCTGTGCACGCTACCTTTATGACCTCTCAGTTCCAAGCCAAGACTATTGGCGCACACTCTACACACGGCATGCTGTGTGCATCCATTTGCATGTTCCTGCACCGCCATCGACACATGCCCAACATGTTTGCATGTGGGTGAAAGCCAAAACAGTTTTGTAGGCCACAACAAGTTTACATGTAGCCTGCTTGCCACAATTCACAATATTCTGGCTGTTCCCATGTGCATGGTACTGCGTCCATCACACAAGCATGATGTAGTCCCCCTCTTTACTTGTAATGTTTCAAATAGAACTAGTATGAGCAAGATGTGCTTGCCTGTTGTTATGTTTCCTGGCTCCTATTGCACCTTATCTTTTAATGTGAGCCCTAAATGCTCTGTGGCTGCTTCAGCATCCCCTAACTTTGTGCATGCTCCATGGTCACATCCCGGCATTCAACCGTGGCCCACGCATTTGCACCAAAGGATACAAATGAGTTCCATTCAATATGCCTCTTATACTCACCACGCCTTTTGGACCTTCTTAGTGTGTGTTCAGACATGCTTTGTGGCATGTATGCGCTAATCCCCGTGCTTGTTTGAAAGACTCATAAAATATCACATTGGATTAGCTCTAACCTAAAAGTTGATAGGGATTTCTTGGAACTTTGGTTTAAGTCTAGGTTTGATGCCGCAAGGAGAAAGGGTGCATATCCATTACATGCACTGCCATGTCTTGACTAACAGATTTATCTATCAATGTCTCGCATTATATCACAGATAGATGCAACTTATTCCTAGTGTGCTTGCATCATTACACAGAATCCAACGAGCAGGAAGAGATAGTGGAAGAAACAAGGAGGAGAGAAACCCTTGAAAACGAGCAGCCCCAAAAGGAGCTGCCCGAAAAAAAGAGAGAAGAAGTAATTAATCTTCATAGACGTCAGGCGTTGTAAGTGAACTTACTTTTATGCACATTCAAAATTTGGGGGACTTGTTTTCAGCGCCTTTATGTATTGTCCTTGTTATGTGCAACAAGGTGTAGTAACCTGCTCTACAGGCTTCTTGGAAGCCTTTGCATCATCTCTCAAAAATAGGTGTTTGTTCTAGGGGTGCTGGTGTAAGTAAGTTGTGGGCCCATGCAGTGCTGAAAGGGGATAGCCAATTCGCAGATTTTACTGCCTTGAATACCCGACATGCGTACACGCCAAATAATTTATTCGGCTGAAATGCTACACATAAAGTAGCACACTGTTGAGCATCTTGATGTAATAACCCCCCTCATACATACGCATTGCACAATTCAATGAAATTAGTTTGTTGTGGCTCCCCTATTTGGTAGGAATTGGGTCTGAATAGCAGTATACCCCTTGGTCAGTGACATTGAATGTTACAACCTGCACTGATTTTGTGTACAAACTGACATTTGTCGGCTTCCACAATTAGCCCTTATTTTATTTTTGGTCGACATGAACCACAAATGCTTGCAGGCATAACTTTGAGAATGAGTCAAAGACAACACAACAACAGGTGCGAAATAAATTGATTATTGTGGCAGCAGGCTTTTTGATTGGGCATATTATGGCCCTCGTCATAGAGGACCAAGGATGTTATTATGCCGGTATGTACAATTATTGCACCGATGTTGCCACCGTTGCCATGAGTTTGTTTAAACTTATTGACCAAAAATATGTGAATCAGCATGCCTACAAATTCTGGCCTAAAACAGAAAGTTTGAAAGACCCGACATCCTACATAGCTTACCTTTCCAACGATAAAGCCCAATTTCACAATGGAGATTCCCTAGCTGAGAAGATGAAGCACTTGGAGGATGTGGTTCCAGAATCAGATGATGATAAAAACAATTATGTGCAAAAGTATTTGATACCTGTGGGTAAGAGAGTTACTGAGGCCCTCTCTGGGTTGTTTGCGCTGTCGTATAGATACATCAAGGGACCCTTGCTTCGCTACCGTCAGGACGCTTGTTCAGACTTTGTATGCTTCCAAAATTTACATGACCAGCCATTGTCTAATTAAAACGGGCTAAAAAAACAATCAGATGCTGCAAGATTTGTGCTTTCTAAGAAGCTTGGATCAATCAGTCCCTCTCAGCATATTGTTGTAAGCCACTATGGCATACCTATGGTCTCTAATCAGGAGCTCGTCCTTAACAAGTTAATTGGAGAATTAAAAGATCCTGAAAATATTGATGTAAAGATGCCCCTCAAAGACGCTAACACCAGTGATATTACCCGTATGTTGAAAAAGCACTTCAAAGAAAGTGAGGCAACTCCAAATGTTGCTCTAGTCTGCTTTAGAGATGAAATTGGCACGCTGAATATCTCGGCCGAATAACTGGAGAGTTGCCCATTCATGAAGTATTTTTTTCCAATTGATTTTAGTGATAATGCGGAATATTTTTAGTTTGTCATGAATGCGGCAAAGAACTCGTAATTATTTTTGGCAGTTGTAAAACCAAGCGTCCAGTTAGTACTAAGGTGCTAAGCAAATATCACTTCTTAATGCTTGGCAACTGCATGTAAGAGGGTCAATGCCCCAAAACCGGTGTAGGCTAGCTATTGAGTTTGCAGTGTATAGGTTGTTTTGCACATGCATGTAGCCATACATTGTGCTAGTTGGCAGTTACTTCTTTGAGCACCCCTAGAAACATGTGCTAAGTAAAGTGTTTCAGTAATTCCTTGATTTGTAATTATGTGGTCATACGTTTTGCTAGTTGGCAGTTAAAAAATTTGTCTATCATTTTGATACTGTTATGTATATGGTTAACATAGGGAATGGCCTTCAGCCCGGCAATTAATAATAAAAATGATTAAAAGAATTTCCCGTTAGCCACAAGTTATGTTGTTTGGGGTTTGCCGGGCACTGTCAACCAACAATAAGGTCAAGGTCACATAGCTGTATCTGCCTATACAAGGGCATCTTAGCTGAAACAAAAAGTCTGTAACCAGACCAAACAAAAATAAAGAGGTCTCCAAATTCTAAACTAATGCTCAAGCATTTGAGTTTGAATGAGCACGTGGAAGCACAAGCTCAAGAGCAGCAACCAAGGCACTTGAAGATAAAAGCAACCACACCAAAGGCATCATCTTGGTTTACAAGTTTACAAGAGTTTCCCGTCAGCCACTAAGTTGGGCTGTTTGGGTTTTGCTGGGCACTGCCAGCCAACAATAAGCAAAGTGCAAAAAAACAGGGGTCTAAGACCCAGGTAAGTTTGTCTGTACCGTAAACGGCCTGCCAAAAAAAAACAAAGCTGACGCTAAAGCATTGAAAAGCAAGACAGGCACAGCTATTGCACATAGGAAAAAGTAATACGAGGTTCTTTCAGAAAATTAACAAAGCCTCTGAACAATTAAATAAGAAGAGTCAAGCTAAAGCAAGTGTACGTTCATGTTATATGATGTGCTGTGGGCCAGGCCCTGGTGCTGCTAAAGTCTAGCAGGAGCTGTAACATAAAACGTGCAATGGCAAGTGCAAGTAGGAGTTGCAGAGTATAAAAGCTAGAGAGGCTTAAAAACATATGTCTATTTATGCAGGTGGGCTGAAATGCATGTAAATAGAGGCAAACTTAAGATACCTGCACCACCTTCTGAAACTTTAATACATTCATGTTTGCACATAAGATATCAGTTTTAACATGTAACGATAGTTTATGAGAAGAAAGAGAGCATGGTGTAATTTGTACTGTGTTACCTACGATGGTGTCAAAATCAATTGAATACACAACTTTCAAGAATCGTTTTAAAACATCTAAAAATGTGTGTACAACATCTTCAATATCGCTCTGCTGTGGAATGATGGTTTCTGTCAAATACTGTGATTGTAAATGTTATTATTGATGTGATTGCCTAGGCGATTTAATAACATTTCTTTCTAAGAAGTCTACTGTTTGATGTGGTTGAGGGAAATACGCAAAGTTTTTCTTACCGCTATTGCATTCGGCACCTCTTGACAATACAATGATTGGTAATCCTGCTGGAATGTTATGCATTAATTGCTCTTTTGTTGTGTACCATGATGATGGTTCATAACTTGTGCTTATGTATACTTGTGTTTCATAAGTAATATCATGATGTACCATTGTTTTCATTGTATACTAACCATACACGGTTGTCATATATTCTTTTTGTATTTTTATTCTTTTATTTTTTCATGATACTTCCTTGCATTTGTGAGTTCATATATGGGGATCCCTTGTTCTTTTGCTCTTCTTGTTCTACTTTCCATTATTTTTTACCTTTGACAGTATACTTTTTGAGCTCAGGATCAAACTTGGTTTCTTCACATAAAGCTTTTAGAACTAAAGCAGTTTCTTCAATACCTCCTTCCAAAATGGCACTAACTTTTTCAGAAATATTAGCATACCTTTTTTTGGTTAGGATCGGAGTTACAAACTTCTTTTGTTCTTCCTTTTCCGTGTTTTGTTTCTTCTTTATAAATATGATGTACTCTAACCTTATATCCATTTTTGTAGCCCTATGAACAACAGTAGAACAGACAGTTTTAAAAGTGTTTTTTTTTAACCCTTGAACCAGTCATGTTACTTTTAAAAGCTTGCAATTTTTTCATGTAGAAAGTCATATCTTGCTCTTGGTAATGTTAGAATAGCATGTTTTCTGGCATCATCATCTCCAACGATGTACACCTTTTTATTACCACGAGTGAAACAACTGCTGGTTTAACATGTATGAATGAGCACTGCTAATGATTATTATGACTACAGGTTGCTCCTTGCATTTTATGCACAGTACAAGCATGTCCTAACTCAAAGCTGTCATAGTCTATGATGACCCGCTTCTTATCCTTTTCAACAACCAGTTCGCCGTACTTTAAACCTAATTCATCTTGATTGCCTTAATTTGTTTGTTGCAGAAAGCTTCCCATTTCTCCGTTATATACTGTTTTACTTTCATTTATAGTTCCGTCTTCATTTTGAACATACATGTTTAATGTAATCATGATCCGCTCATTTGCCAAATATGGTTTATCCTTGTCATTCAATTCATAATGCCATCCTTTATCCATACACATTTTATTATAATTTCAACAGCCCTTGCATGAATATAGTCATTATAGCAATTGTTCCTAGTGGTCCTTTGCGCATAGGTGACATAATGATGCAATCATTTCCATATTTCTCGTATAATTGACCTACTTTTGTTGTAATCTCTTTATTTGTGTTTGCCCTTGAATATGATGTTTCGCTTCTTATTCTTATACTATCATCAAGTACATGTAGGGGTGGCATTGTA
>Ga0307947_1003783_pt1 | contig 12082 bp, 14 predicted proteins | sample OrgLakmetagen232_FD_201840 | JGI IMG/M metagenome (GOLD analysis project Ga0307947, IMG submission 201840) | Saline water microbial communities from Organic Lake, Antarctica - #232 | ecosystem: Environmental > Aquatic > Non-marine Saline and Alkaline > Saline | place: Antarctica: Organic Lake...
AGTTTCTGTCACGTTTCCCATTTGTCATCAAGTACGCCAAAGGCTCGACAAATGTGGCAGATCCGGTGAGCCGCAACCCGTTGCTGTATGACCCAGCAACCCCCAACACGGTCATTTGTGTAGGGACGTTAGGGGTTGTGTTGTCTGTGATGACTTGTCACACCAGCACTTGCCTCCTCCCCCGCTGGTAATGGGAAGGGAGGACTTAGTGACTCTCCTGAGCACGATCTGAGGGATACGTTTATGCGGCAGGATGCTACAATGCGTAAGAATTTGACAAGGCCTACATTAGCACCGTTTACCACCCAGGAATTAGGTGGGGGGGAAAGAGTAACGCCACATTCATCGGGGACGCCTGATGGAAACGGTTCTGGCTCTACCTCTATCTGTTCACTTCATGAGGATATTCAAGCTGCCTACCAATCAGACCCTCTGTTTTCCAAGCAAAAATTTACACAGAGGCTGAAACGTCAAGTAGGACTTTGGTACGCACGTGACAAAATAGTGGTGCCTAGCAGTCCTCTCTTGAAGCGCAGGATTTTGGAGCTGTGCCATGACAATCAATTGAGTGGCCATGTGGGCATTACAAAGATGCACAATCTAGTAGCATATACATTCCTTAGGAGTGGCCTGCGTGCTGATGTCGAGGACTATGTGCACCACTGTGATGCTTGCCAAAGACACAAGGTGAATACTCGTATGTATGCGGGTAAACTCCAGCCTCCCTCTATCCTGGAAGGATGTGGGAAAGTGTGTCAATGGATCGCATTGTGAAGCTACCGACTACGGCTGGTAGTCAATCAATTTTGGTGTTTGTGGACAGGCTGAGCAAGATGGTGCATATAGTGCCTACTACAGAGTCCTTAAATGCTAGAAGCTTTGCTGCCTTGTTTGTGAACAACGTAGTGAGATTGCATGGGCTGCCAGCCACCCTCATATCAGATCGCGGGCCGCAATTTAACAACAACTTTTGGGCACACACATGTGAGTTGTTGGGCATGGATAAGAGGATGTCCAGCGCTTTTCATCCCCAAACAGATGGACAGACGGAGCGTGCGAATCACACGCTGGAGGAGAGAGATTTGAAAAGCAATGGGACCTAATCAGGGGAAGTAATGTTTCTGGTGTTAACGCCAGTTGGAAGCAGAGCCGTTCAAGATAATATGTTGCTGTGCCCGTTACTCGTGTACCTACAACGATCTACAGCATTCATCCCTGTTATATTTTTTTATGCATCTTCTTTGGCGTCCTAGAGAGCATCAGATTGTGGGTGCAGTGCATGTGTCCAAGACATCATCTGTTTGCCAATCTCTTGGCCTTCTTAGGCTGTAATTGATATACCTAAATTCAGAACTAAGACGTTCTCCATTTCTTAAAGGTTGATAAATCTCCTTTATTTGAATTCGGGGCAATCAATAGTGAGCAACAGTCAGCTTAACAAATTAGCGCGCTGATTCTAACTAGCAACAATTGAAAGATTACACATGTCGTCCACTCCTTTATTTTTCCCGCTCCTCAGCGTCTTTCTTCTGCAAGGAGATCAGTGAAATGAGAATAGAAGCAGCTCGAAGTTCAGTGCCAACTATCTTGGGAGATGTTTGGGAGTCGCTTACAAATGAACTTTGTCCAGATCCATACCCAGCTAAATCGGCAAATGTCTTATTACAGGCTTATATGTACAGAGAGGACAAGGAATTGAATGCAATGCAACGCACCTGTTGAAAAGCACTTTTCACAGTTTACAAATAACATCCATCAAGTCACACTTTATTTGAAATAAAGATGCACAGCTATAAAACCGACACACCTTTTGGTTTCGCAGATCTGCGTAAGCAGCGTGTGTGTCTCCACCCTGTAACACAAAGCAATGCATTTATTTTGCAAAATATATTGCACAAGCAAAAAAGATAGATCCAGAACCTAACGCTAAACCCTAACCCTAAACCCTAAACCGCGGCATAGTGCAAATCAATGCTGCTGCCTAAATAGTTAAACAGGAAAATGCATTACACCTTGCCATAACTGGCATACATCCCCAAAACACCATACAAATGCAGCTACTGCCAAAATTAAATTGGGAAGATTCACCTTTGCCTCCTCCAGCTCTTTCTTCCGTGCATTCCCTCCGTGGACCCCTGCAAAGTATCAGAAGCAAATGACAGGAGATGAGGAGAAGCACATGCACAAATAAAAATGTGTCCAAACTCTGAATTGATTGGTGGATTTGGTTGTCTCAACCAGGAGGGTGTAGGAAGTATAACTTTGGACGACACGTGTCAGATCCATTAAATTATATATATACGGAATCCTGGCGTCGAGAGCTACCGAATGGTATATATGAGTCGAATTCGGGAGGGGGGGGGGGGGGGTCCCCTGACGTGGTTGTAGTTTTTTTGGGGGGGTCTCCAGTTTTTTTCTGGGCCATTCCCACAGAATTTTAAACATATCATCAGAATCCTCAGCTCAAGCCCAGTCGATTGGCACCCTTTTTGAGTAAATTGGGTAAAAGGGGGGGTCTGTGGACATTTCCAAAAAGTCAGAGGCACACGCACTCGGTGCAGGCCGCGGGGCGAGTCAAGCCAATGAAGCAGCAATTAACCCCAAACATACAGGAGTGTGTCAGCATGAGATAGACTGTGGAATTTAGAAGAAATAGAAACAATGTGGGACTGTTCAAGCCAGTTATGGGTGCCTGGTAGGTGACGTGTGCATGAACGTCCGTATCTCAGTTTTTGTCCCATAACTCTGCGGCATTATAGTTCCAGGTATTGATGAGTATGCAGATGAATGCACAATTTCAAAAGGAGCAGAATGGTACCCTTTTTTGTCAGGTGGGGGAAGGGGGGTTTGGGGGGTGGGTGGTCCCTCAGGGATGTCAAAACCAAAAAGTATACGTGTCGTTTAAATATTAAAAATCACCCTCCTGTATCAACCCTGATTTTTAATTCATCCTATCCTACTGGTGGGGCGTGCGTTAGTTGAAACTAGGTGGCATGCACCCTGCTGTATACTTCGAATTATAATATGGAAGCTGGTTCAACAAGCCATGTGGTAGGAGTACTTCAGCAAATGAAACCAACCTCCGACAGCGCGCTTCTCGTTCGTGGAAAGCTCGTCATAGTCCTGTACGTGCACACGCACCAGATTTGATTAAACTGTAGGCTTTTTTAGAGTGCTGTTTTAATCTGCTCTAATTACTGAAGTGCAAGGAGCCAACAAGCCATAATAATACCTTGTGGAAACGATCTCGTGCAATCTCGTTCTTTTCTGCCTGAAAAAAAAGGGGTGCGGGTGTACGGATCTGTGTTCAGTGTTATCCAAATTTGAGGTTCAACACAATTGCAATGCGGCGGTGTATGTACCATCTCCATGTGATGGAGTTCATGCGGTGGCTCATCAGTAGAAGGTGATCGCGATCGGCTTTTGCGAGCTTGAACAGGTGCTGGCACTGCTCGTGAGTGTGAAATACTGATCCATTTGATATGAGGGGAGGTGCGCGGTGAAAGCGAAGAGAGGGCAGGAATACGAGCCTGCTTGAAAGAGAGGAAAACCTTGTTTTGCATCATAATGTTATATATATGTGAAATTTTTATATATATTATTAAAAAAATTTTCATAGAATAAATCGCACGAATCTGTCGACAAAAACAATTCCCTGAATGGTGATTCACTTTTTCAATTCCCGTTATTTTTTCACGAGGGCTGTGGCATGACCAAAACTCCAAATCTTGCAGTGACTTGTTGTATGGCTCACAAGTGAGTAGTGCATTTTTCGCGTCGCAAGCAGGATTGTGCAGAGGTTTTTACGGTGTCCGAGTAAGCAAGGCATCGGCAGCTTATGTCGTGGGGCATGTCACTCAAGGCAAGTTAACCCAGGACAGGGCTCTCTAACACACAGAAATGCCTTTTGCTGAATTAGGGCCTGATAATTTTCCTGTTTTTCTTTGTTCCTTTGTATTGTATTGCATGGTGCACCAGAACAGTGTTTTTTCCTCAAAACAAAGAAATTCTCCAAGATTCTTGAACCTTTTTTCAGGGGGGCTCTGCTTGTATGAGCATTTAGTTGAGAGCCTTTTCTCAATGCACGCTGGTGTTTCCCAGCGTAGATTTACTTACACAGAGATGGGAGCTTGCTTTGGAGGTAGGGGTATTGCATATTTATGCTTACCAAGCTGTTTTTATGTGTGTTTACATTCCCCTGTGGTTTGATTCCTTTCTCCTTCCACTACGTCTGCACGGGCAAAGACTGCTGAGGTTGGCTCATTCAAGCTCAAAGTCCAAGAGCTTCTAGAAGCAACCGCACGCATGCAGCAGCGTCAAATGCTTACTTGAGTGTCGTTTTGTACATTACTATTGCTGTGACGGAGAGAGTGTAGTCTGTTCAATATGCAAGTAGAACAACTTGCAAATTGGCTGTTTATAGTATACAGATCTATTTAACATCGCTTTTTACATGCTGGCCCGGCACTCTCTGACCAACCCCCTGACGTTTAAGGGGCTTCTGATCTGCACGTAAGCAAAACAAGTGCAGACTTTCTGGTCGGCCTGTTGTGATTGCAATCCCTGACAAGTGTGACCCTTCTGAGTTGGGTTTGGCTAAATTAAGCTCATGTTTGTTAACAAATTGGGAAAACAACGCAGGAGCAAACCACTCCCCACACATTTAAAGAAGCCACTTTACTATCAGGTATTGTTAAGGTCAGGGTACATCGCTATATTTCAGATACCGTTAAACTCCGCCACCATGCAATTGTAATTATCCAGCAAGAATGCCACGCACCTTACTGGTGCCGGCCCCAGTTTATAAAGCTTGGCATCCCGAAGCAGCTGGCCGGTCGGGTAATTTGAAATATGCCCGTTTTCTCCCTGTGCTGTCTGCTTGAAATAGTACTCCTACTAAGTTATGGCACCCTAGCTGGTTCCAAAACTCAGTTTGAAAATTGTGTATAATTAAATCACAGGTGAAGGCAGTGAGGAGGGTGTTCGTGCTGACACTGCAGTACAGGATCTGTGTGAAAGAATGGAATATGCCTCGGTGGAAGGTAAGACTGAAATACCAAAAAAAGATGGTGTGTGTGCTATTCTACGCTTGCAACAAGTGCGTGCTTCAGCAAGAATGAATCATGTATGCCCCACCTCATTTGTAACATATTCAGGAAAGAGCTGATGGGTTGTTCCTCACATTTCATTGAACTCCCGCGAAAATCCGGGAGCTTGTATAGTTTTGTGTGTTTGAGCATGGAAGCAAAGCTACACAATGCAATATGACTCAAGATCAAATGTACATGCGTATTGCTGCAGTAGCAGCGGGGGATGACGAGAGTGAGGGAATGGTGGATGACGAGGTAAGCAAGGTGAGAGCATGATACTGCATTTTAAATTATGGAGTCTGAAGTTGAAAACATATGCATTACATTACTGGAAGTGGTATATGGACGAAAAGTAAGTGTTGCATGCAGCCCAATTCCAGCAAATCAACACCATAACTAGCCTAGGCATGCTTGAAGGTACTCAGCTACTTTCTCTCATGGTGTTGCTTGTGTATCTCTGGTAGATGCATTATCGAGCCTGTACTTTTTCAAAAAAAATGTATATTGTACCGCCCGTGGGTCATTAGTGTATTTCAAGCCAGCTGCTTTTCGATTTTCCCTGATTGCAATTATCATCAACACTCAAAAGCAGATAAATTACAACCCAGCAATTTTGGCACTAGAGGTTGCAGATTTAGCCATAAGTCAAAAAGTGCGACTGCTGGTATGGTCACCCACTGTCTGGTATACTCAAACTGTGGCAATAAGCTTTTTGAGCAAAATACATGGCAGAAACAGTACTTTGAGCTTACATTATGCCTCATTTTATGTACTTTATAGTTCCAGGCCGGGACCATTGCTGGCCCTGGTTGCAGCGGGAGTTCACAACTTAGCGAATTTATGGCATCGCTTATATAATAATAAAACATTAATGGTGAATTATCTAAAATTTTGGCGGGGGCCTGCGGCCCTTAGCGACCAAGATTTTCCAATATGGACTCGCAACTCAGAGTTCTGAGTGAAATTCGAAACATCTTCCTTTTAAAATTCCTTCAATTTTGCTGCTAAAATTTTACACGTGTATGCATGTTTCTAGCATTATTTCAAGGGTATGCACAAGGTTACACGGGGTGGAGAGTTGCTGTGCATTTAAACAAATGCACTGGTGAAAAGCTACATAAAACAGAAGCAGCTGCTGTTTCACACCTGTTCAGTTTCAGTGCCATTCAAATCATGAGATCTGTATTTATTTCCCTCTCCGAGCAGTCCTGCGCGGGCGGCTGCTGGGCTGCTGCTGATTGCCTTGCTGCTGCTGCTGCTGCTGCTGCTGCTCTGCTAGTTATAGGCGCTTGGCTTCTAACAGCTGCTCATTCCTGCTGCCCGTGATCCTGACTTTGCTGGTGCTGTCGCTCTTCTTTTTGGTAAGGTACTTTCACCTCTGACACGCTACAGCTGCCCCAAATCTCTATCACTATTGCATTGCCTTACTGCTGACTGAGCTGCCAGACCTTGCACTCAAGCTGAGGCACGCTTAAAAGCTGAAGTTGCTGCCATGCTGGTATGTGCTGAGCGCTGCATGGGTGAGAGCTGAGCTATCAGCAGCCAGGTGTGATGAACTCCATGCAGTTTGAATTCAAACTGCATGAATGCTCAAACTCTCCAAGAACATTTTATATGCATGCAGCAAATAATTTGGCAGTCCCCTTACACACCTTGTGCTTGCCAAGGGGTGAAGAGGAGGGAAGCAAATTCCAGGCCACTCACTGGGTCCCGCGGCTTGTTTTTTGCACCACTGTCTAGAAAAAAATAACTTTCCAAATCACTTTTCAAGTTCCAAAATGGTGAAGGGGTTGGGGAGATAGAGCCAGAAATGGCTTATTGCACATTTTGAAGAGGAAAGGGAGGTCCAGCCGTAGAGAGGATCGGCTGCGCATGTATATTGTAAAGATTGTGAGAACTTATATTGTAGCACCAGACTCGTAGCACCTGCAATAAAACTTGGAAAGGGAAAAAAGGCACAAGCTGATTGTATAGAACCAAAAAAACAATGAAGCATCTGCCAGGACCAACCGACCGCATTGAATCAAAGAGGGAAAATCATCATCTGTGTGTTTTGGGCACATGAAAAAATGGAGTGTCACACTGAGGATACCTAGAGTAAGGGAGGCAAATAGTATCCCACATAAAACTCACAAGTATGTAATATGTAAATGGTATTATGAGGTAACAAAAGCAGGTGACTGGTGCCCCACACAAGTGATCTAGCATAGCACAGAGGTTCTCATGCCGAACATCTAAATCGTACACACTATAGAAGCAAAGAACGTCCAAGTTGTACACACTACAATGCAAAGGACGTAAAAGTTGTACACATCACGGAAGCAAAAAACGTCCAAGTTGTACACATCACAGAAGCAAAGAAATCCATCAAGGACAGTAAGCGAATCTAGGAGCCGACCACCCCTCTTACAACCCATTCCTGTAAGCAAACAATATGATTGCAATACTAAGTATAAAGAGGACATGCTGTTCAAGCATGCACATAACATGTACATGAAGAATGTCAATCCAAGTGCACCGTTGAGCAATAAGTACTAAACAAGGAAATCTCCACCTGCACCTCAGCATTCTGGCTTAGCTAGCACAAGCAGTTCCATCCAGCTTGCATAAGAAGCATCACAGCATTACCTAGTTGCTCTAGGCAAAACCAGTACGCTACGATTGTACCACAGGTAAAAGTAATCATCGGCAAGTGGCACATAAGCTTCCATAATCCCTGTACAGAAGTTATACACTTCGAGCTGCAACCAAGCCAGCGCACTTGGGCAGTTGGGCAGAACAGCTGTTGCTCTATTATTATCGCAAGTAGCTATTCGTTAAACCAATCTTTCATTATACCTCTCATTCCGCTGGTACCTCAAAAGCAAGCTCAGTGCCCATCTGCACAGCACCACTCCAGCACCAAGCACCAACTTACGTAGCGCAGCAGTCTTAGGTGCTGCGGCTTGGCATTATATACAGACGTGCACACATAACGATAGCCTTTGAGCTCTAGTCTTCTACGTACATCCGCCATGTGCCTGTTCAGAAAATGGTGTTCTACGTCACATGCGTCAACACCTGCAGGTCTTTCACTTTTTACGCAGCTCCCAGCTGGGAGGTCCGTAGTCTGCCGATGGTCACAAACAACCACTTCATCAGCAGCAGCTTTTCGGTGGATGCGCTGGCAACGAGCCTTAGAAGGGTTGAGATATTGTAATTGATATGAATGGAAATAAAGAGTTCAACGAAAGTCCTACAAGGGCATGGGCTAGCTGGCTGTGTGTGCAAGGAAGGAGGCCTGCAGGGCTGAAGCTGCTGCAAATGACATCGTTCATAGAATATCACATATGTAATATTGAAATGAGTGACATCACATGGTACAGCTTTGTGGAGAACATATGGACGTGGGCTTTAAGAGCTTTAAGCTCCTGCACATGCTTTCTCCTAAAGGGACACAGAGTCAAAAGGATGTATATACACAGTCAATTTGCTTTTTGGCTGCAAGTGTAGGAATGAAAAAACGGACAGCCTGCACATTTCATCATCAACAGGTGGTCCAAATGGTGGTGAATGGCAAGAAAAGACAATGCAAGAGTGGGGGAAATGCAAACTCCTGCACATCATAGGTGTTGCGTTTAGGTAGCGAAACCTTATTAATCAGCTGCACCAAGCTGATTGCAAGTTTCATGAATGTGCATATATGTAGGCTTGGCCAGAACCGTATATATGAGCCACATATGACCATATGTTTGGTGATTTACCTGCCCAAAATACCAGGTATGGTCCTGGCCAACCCTGCATATATGAGTGCATGCCTACTCGGATTCTGGATACTGTGCTTAAGCTTATGCGGTAATAATTTAAACTGTGTAATGCAGACAATAAATCTGTGGTAGACACTTCCATGCTACGTTAATCATGGTTGACAATAACTGAATTTGCGGGGTACAAGAAGGTTTTAGGCTGGGCCTGCTGCGGTTCCTGGTGCTGAAGAAGCCACACACACACACACACACACACACACACACACACACACACACACACACACACACACACACACACACACACACAAACACACACACACACACACACTCGCACTTAGACAGGTTTTTGCCTTGCAAATGCAGACTAAAGGGAAAGCCAACTACCACTGAATTTTGAGGCTAAAGACATTAGATCCTTGTGTCCTGCTATCTGTACACACACATACAAATACATACACATACACAGAAACACACACGCACACACCTGGTCACGTGTGAGATCAATGCACAATATATTACTGCTGCTTGCACCCCCATCCTCTCTTTCTCGCTTCACTTGCCTTGTACCCTGGAACGCACAAAGCATTGGTTGGATTGAACAATATTTAGATGGCACGTGATAACCTGCAATGTTGCACCTTAAATGTTACGTTGTTTGTCGTGCGTGTGTGTGTGTACGCGCTCTTGTCGTCCGTGCTGATCTGACAGGTGGGTGCGGGCGTATGTATGTAGATGCAGCTGCTTGCGTGTGGACACCTTTCCCTCTGGTGCACAAATGTATTTTTTACTTGATGGTTGCTCTGAGTCGCAGTGGGTGGCTGCAGGTGGGGTGGCTGGTTGCAGTAGAGGTGGTTGTGGTGGTTGCGCTGGGGTCTGGGGGCTGGCAACTGTGGATGCACTGGAGGCTGCTGTGATCCGTCGATAATGGCTGCATGCTGCAAACAAGGGAAATGATGTTTATACATGATCACCTTGCCAAGCATGAGTGGTACCTTTGCTTTTAATCAAAGCTGCGGGTTGGTTGCTTCCTGGAAACGAGAGTTAAAACATTGCTCAATGTAGCGTGAAAAAAGGTTGGCTGCAGTGAACAAATTACATTAAATCATCCATAGACCCTGGTAACTCAGGAAAAGCTCTGCAATACGAAATAATCCGAGCAAATGGCACTCAGACGTTAAGAGGCCCGGTATTTATAACTGACATTTTACACACTTGCTCACGCACACACACAGGAACACTATCACGGCCTAACACTCTACTAATTTTGCTGGAGCTAATTCGATGATAGGTAGTCTTAAAGCGTAACGTTTCTTGCAGGAGCCTGTCCACCCAACAAAGGAGCCACACTCGATTATACCTGAGGCAAAGCGGGGTTCAGCACTTTGCGCAGTGTAACGATTCATATAGGAATACAATTCCTGACTTACATCTATGCCTTTTACAACGCGCTGCTACACTGGTAGTCGAAGCTTCGGTCTGGGTTCTCCTCAACTTTGAGGTCCCCAGTTCCAATCCGGGCGCACGCGATTTTTGGGTCATAATTGTTCCGAAGTGCAGTCAAGGACATGTCATGTAAAATCCTAAGGGATTTGGTGGTTATGATATATCTGAATGTAACGATTCATATAGGAATACAATTCCTGATCTTACATCTCGAGTATGCCTTTTACAACGCGCTGCTACACGCAGGGTCAGCACAGGGGCAGTCTCGTAGTAAAGAGTCAATGTCCCCAGCAAATTTACCTGTGAGATCAGTGTTCATATGTCTATGCGTGGCAAAATGTGTACACATGGTGTGTGCACTCAACCTGTTCTTTTACATCTGAGCTCCTGGAATTGTTTGTGGCTGGCCGAGACCAGTCAGCAGTCGATCAGCCAAACAAGCTGGCTGAAGGGATCCCTGTTGTCACCTTTGTATTTAACCCTTGTATGTGCAATTGTGTGCATGTTTGTACGTGAAGCTTTTGTGTGTGCAGTGTGTGTGATGTGCAGCCAGAATCAGTTACATAAGTAGGTCTTTGCCAAAGGTAAGAGGGCACATCATTTTGCTATAAAAGCGCTTTAAATTTGGCAGTTCAATCCCAGCTCCAAATCCCAGGGTACGGTTGTCAGCGGAGCAAGGAAAGTAAATATGCACACTTGCGTTAATCAGAGGGAGGTCACGCCCCCAAAATTGAGGGTCTTCCAGGGTTTACCCTTACCCATACCTACAGCAAGGAGCTAATCCTACAAAAGTGTTAATGGTTGCACACAAAATCTCAGAGCCAGTGAGTAAAGTTACAGCTCACCCCTTATTGCTACGTTTGCACAGGACACAAAATGATTCTAACTGTAGCCAAAAACACGTGCACCGACCCTCATCCTGCTTCAGATTGCCCTTCTAAACTTTATATGCAGGAGTGGCTCCCCCTGTGCATTGCTCTGTGCCTCGAAACACAGCTGAATTGTAAAGCCAAGTCGACAACAAACTCTGACAAGAGAGAACGAGCCTAGTTTTCCTGACAGAAGACTGCCTTTGAAGGTCGTATCCTCTGATTTCAAGATGAGACCGCAAAGGCAGGACACGAGTCCAAATTCAATGCCAGGATTATTCCAGGATTACACGCCGGAAGGCAAGAAGTTATTCCTGTTGTGCTAAATTCCATTGTTTGTAAATTAGTAGAATGAACTGAACGGGCTTCAAACGAGATTCGCAAATGCCGAAATGAATGCCGATCGACCGATCGGCTGACGGGTGCAAAAGAATTGCCGAAACGAATGCCGATCTGCTGATCGGCTGACGGGTGCAAAAGAGCGCCCAATGAGCTCAATCGATTTACCGGTATAAGGTTTTGAAGTGACGGAATATATAATATTGTATTTGCAATTGTAACTTTGCAATTACGTTGTTTCGGCAGCAACTTTTTGAAAACTGGAAACGGGTCACCAATGATGGACACTGTGTATGAGAGGTAAAGCACACACATACTTGAAATGTGCACAAGCATACTTGAGAATGTGAACAAGCAACACTCACAAGCATGCTTGAGAACGCACTCAAGCATACTTAATTGCGCACCAGCTCCAGCCAACCTTGCACACACACACACACACACACACACACACACACACACGCACGCACGCACGCACGCACGCACGCACGCACGCACGCACGCACGCACGCACGCACGCACGCACGCACGCACGCACACACGCACACACACACACACACACACACACACACAAACACACACACAAACACACACA
>Ga0307947_1003787_pt1 | contig 12075 bp, 14 predicted proteins | sample OrgLakmetagen232_FD_201840 | JGI IMG/M metagenome (GOLD analysis project Ga0307947, IMG submission 201840) | Saline water microbial communities from Organic Lake, Antarctica - #232 | ecosystem: Environmental > Aquatic > Non-marine Saline and Alkaline > Saline | place: Antarctica: Organic Lake...
CCCAAATACCCACCACCCAGTGCCCCCACCCAGACAAAAAGGGTACCATTCTGCTCCTTTTGGAATTCTGCATCCATCTGTATACTCATCAATACCTGAAACTATAGTGCCGCAGAGTTATGGGACAAAAACTCAGATACGGACGCCCATGCACAAGTGACCTACCAGGCACCCATAACTGGCTTGCACAGTCCCACATTGCTTTTATTTCTTCAGGATTCCACTGACTATCTCATGCTGGCACAATCCTGTAAGTTTGGGCTGCATTGCTGCTGCATTGGCTTGACTCACCCCGCGGCCTGCACCGAGTGCATGTGCCTCTGACTTTTGAAAATGTCCACAGACCCCCCCTTTTACCCAATTTGCTCAAAAAGGGTGCCAATCGACTGGGCTTGAGCTGAGGATTCCAAATGTATAATTACATTTTCGGGAAAATGCCCCTGTAAAATTCTGGAGGGGGAGTCCCAAAAAGTCGAAACCCCCCCGACCCCCCCCCTCCCGACCTTCTCCGATCGAACTCATTTATATACCAATCAATAGCTCTCAACCTCAGGATTCCGATTATAAAATAAAAAATACGATTGATAGTTGACGTCCAAAAGTTACAAGAACTGGCGCCTCCTGACATGAGTAAAAAAAAGAGCCTGCTTTGTTCGTACCGCGACACTTTAACAATGGGTCTGCTTTGCCCTTACCGCCACATAGGGAAAAAACGAGCCCGCTCTTCGCTTTTACTGCCACATGAGAAACAAACGAGTCTGCCTTGCTCTTACCGCCACTTGAGTTTGCTTTGCTCTTTCCACCGCAAGAGAAAAAACGAGCCTGCTTTGCTTTAAACGCCACATGACAGAACACCTAAAATCAGGGTTCCTGCCAAAGTTGCACGAATGCTCTCTATAAGTACCAGCCTCATTACATGCAAGCAAGCTTGCCCCCCTTCTCCATAAACAGCGCAGTCACGGGTTCTTTCCCCCCATCGGCATCCCCGAGGTCAGCAGGCCTGCCAAAACCGCACCAATGCCCTGTAACTACTCGCCTCGTCACGTTTAACAAACTTTTAATCTGACGGGGGAGCATAACAATCCAGGATGCGTCACCCAATCCAGCAGGCCCGCTACCGATGATCACATTACCAACTATCACAAATATCACATTACCGATTATCACATTCATTCGCACACGTTTCTTTTTGACAGACTCAGGTGCAGCTTGACAAATAGTCACCTGGATCTCACCTTCTCACCCAGCCCAGCAGGCCTGCTAAAGCTGAAGCTCTGCATGTCCTAGTGTTTAATGCAACCACATGCAATCACTGTTTGTCATTGCAAAGTTGCAGGTGCAGCTTGGCGAGTAGCCAGTTAGACCTCACTTTCTCTGACCACCAGCAGGCCTGCTGAAGCTGATGATAAGACCAGCAGATGATAAGACCAGCTGATAAGATTGGATTAGATGATAAGACCAGCTGATGATAGGACCAGCAGCAGGCTTGGTATAGCTGATGATACGACCAGCTGATAAGATAAGACCAGCTGACGATGAGACCAAATGATAAGACTAGCTGATGATAAGACCAGCAGGCCTGCTGTAGCTGATGCTACGCCCCTACTAGCCCCATTGCAGTTATAACGTATGCACGGGCCTTGTCGATAATCCAAGGCGGATCTCACTTTCTCTAAGACCAGCAGGCCCGCTGTAGCTGATGCTACGCCCCTAATAGCCCCATTGCAGCTATAACGTATGCACGGGCCTTGTCAATAATACAGGTCGCAGCAATAGGCTGAGCCACCTACCTGCTCCAGATCCGACCAGCAGGCAAGCTACCAGCCTCATCACACCCAACCTCCATGTGTGCCTACCGGCCTGTCATCACATTCAATACTGCACATTTTTAGGGTTGGCCAGAACTGTATATATACACCGTATATGACCGTATATTTGGTGATTTCCCAGCCAAAAATACCGTATATATATATGGTTCTGGCCAGCCCTACACATTTTCCTACGATGTTTAGATGCAGCACCAAACGAATCGTTTAAAACTCACCTGCTTCACCCAGATCAGCAGACCTGCCAGAGCCACGCCGATGCTCTGCACTAGGTCTCCAACAACATGCAGCAGCGCACTGCAGGTGGAAGCAGTGCACAGAACGATGAGCAGACAAACTTAGCTGGCTGCAATGCTCTGCACTAGGTCTCCCACAACATGCAGCAGCGCACTGCAGGTGGAAGCAGTGCACAGGAACGATGAGCAGACAAACTCGGCCGGCTGCAATGCTCTGCACTAGGTCTCCCACAACATGCAGCAGCGCACTGCAGGTGGAAGCAGTGCACAGGAACGATGAGCAGACAAACTCGGCCGGCTGCAATGCTCTGCACTAGGTCTCCCACAACATGCAGCAGCGCACTGCAGGTGGAAGCAGTGCACAGAACGATGAGCAGACAAACTTGGCTGGCTGCAATGCTCTGCACTAGGTCTCCCACAACATGCAGCAGTGCACTGCAGGTGGAGGCAGTGCACAGAACTATGAGCAGACAAACTTGGCTGGCTGCAATGCTCTGCACTAGGTCGCCCACAACATGCAGCAGCGCACTGCAGGTGGAAGCAGTGCACAGGAACGATGAGCAGACAAACTTGGCTGGCTGCAATGCTCTGCACTAGGTCTCCCACAACATGCAGCAGCGCACTGCAGGTGGAAGCAGTGCACAGGAATGATGAGCAAACAAACTTGGCTGGCTGCATTGCTCTGCACTAGGTCGCCCACAACATGCAGCAGCACACTGCAGGTGGAGGCAGTGCACAGAACGATGAGCAGACAAACTTGGCTGGCTGCAATGTTCTGCACTAGGTCTCCCACAACATGCAGCAGCGCACTGCAGGTGGAGGCAGTGCACAGGAGCGATGAGCAACCAAACTTGGCTGGCTGCTTTCTAACAATTAGGCTTGCAAGGCACAGAGTCCCTGCCACGTGCAGCAATGCAGCGTATGCAGACATGTGCAGAACACACCATAATTCATTGCTGATTTGCATCATTCATTGATTGCGGATTTACACACGAACACACACGCACACACACGCACACATGCACGCACCCACACACAAACACAAACACATGCACGCACCCACCCACACACAAACACAAACACACGCACACATGCACGCACCCACACCCACACCCACACCCACACCCACCCACCCACCCACCCACCCACCCACCCACACACACGCACACACACACACATACACACACACATGCATGCACCCACACGCACCTGCGCATGTTCATGTTCTCGTGGCTGTGCCCATGATGATGCCCACCATCATGCACCTCGTGGTGGTCGTGGCCATGGTGGTTTTGGATGTGGCTGTGCTGGCTGTGCTCACGATGCGCGTGGGCGTGGTCATCGTGGTGCGCGTTATCGTGGATGTGGCTATGGCTGTGTGCGTGTGGTGCATGCCCCTCCGCACAAGTGTGTGTTAAATGTGGCTTGGCACCACACAGCTCGTCATCCTGTCCGATGGCATCGCTGCAAAAGGAAGTGACAAAATTAAAGGTACAGTAGGGTCAGAGCATTAAAAACACGCTCACTGTCAAACATACTTGAACACACACACGCACGCACGCACATACGCACACACACACATACGCACACACACACGCACACACACACACACGCACAAACACACACACACACACACATACGCACTGACACACACGCACACACACACACACGCACACACACACACACACGCACACACACACGCGCACACACACAAAGGGAAGCACATACCTGTCGCATCGCTTGCTACCACACACGCCTTTTCCTGCTGCCGCCCGTGCCCGTGCCTCCTCACTCGAAAACAGCCCACTGGACACTGGCACCTTCAACTGCTGCTCACCACTACTACTGCTACTAGCCTCCGCCCCTTTGCCCTCCCCACCCACCACCCCATCCCCGCCACCCACACCATCCATACCAACAGCTAACTGCTCAGCCAAGCCATCCCCACCCCTCATCCCCTCTTCTGGAACACCCCCACCCCCCTTCCCGCTCCTCTTCTTCTTTTTCTTATGCTGCTGGGCAGCTCCCCTAACAACAGCGGCTACATCCTGTCCCTGCTCCTGCTGCTGCTGCTGCTGCTGCTGCTGCTGCACGACTCCCATTGCTTCCGCATGCACTCCATTTTCTTTCTCTTCCTCTCCGTGACCAGCGACGGCAGCAAGCGCGTGGCCGTGCACGTGTTCCCCACCGTGGGCGCTGTGCTTGTGCTCATGCTTGTGCGCGCCTGCCGGTGCTTGGCCGTCTGTGTGCGTGTGCACCAACCCTCCCTCACCATCGTAGATAGGGGCACCCCCTCTGAGGGTGACACAAGAGCCGTGGGCGTGAGTGTGGGCGTGGGTGTGTGAGTGTGGCTGGGAATGTGAATGTGAGTGTGGCTCAGAGTGTGAGTGTGGCTCAGAGTGTGAGTGGCCACCACCACAGCCCCCCTCGTGGCTGTGGCTGGCAAGTCCGTGGTGGTGGTGGCCTCCAAGCACGACACCGATGGCGAGGTTGCACACGATGCCGGCGCACGCGACGATGCACATGACTGCAAAAAAGGAGTGTGTTGAGTTTGTGTGTGTGTGTGTGCGTGTGTGTGCAGGTATGTATGCACTCGTTTATGTGTGTGTGTGCATGTGTGTGTATCACTGAGGTATATACAAAAGCAAACCAAGGGGCTTTTTTTATAAAACACTCGTGGTCAGATTAAACACACAATGCTGGCACAGGCAACGCTGGACAGCCTCACTCAACTACTCAGCTAGCTCCGGGATGATTGCCTGCTGGTCTCCTGAAGCAGGGAACCAGCAGACGCTCAGCCAGGAGCTAGCTGAAGAGTTGAGTGAGGCTGTGCAGTAGGGAACCAGCAGGCGCTCAGCCAGGGGCTAGCTGAAGAGTTGAGTGAGGCTGTGCAGTAGGGAACCAGCAGGCGCTCAGCCAGGGGCTAGCTGAAGAGTTGAGTGAGAGCTTACGAAGAAAACTCAAGAGAAGGGGGGAGCGTAACAAGCGTTTGGAGACAAGTGGGGTAAGGGAGGGATGGCAGGAGGTGATCAGCGAGATCAATGGAGGAGGCATGTTGTGCAAGTTAATGATGGAACAAGCCTGTAACAGTACAGATAGAGGGGGAGATGAGGATGGACCATTGTGAAACAAGACAGGTGGCAAGAATGAGGACAGTTGACAGGGTTGAAAGCCTTTCCTTGGCAGATGCAAGGCTCAATACATTTATGTTTACTATGAAGTAGATTAATGATTTACCAAGTCTCTGAATTAACCAGTTTGAAATTGAGAGCAAGCCGTAGCAATGAACGCGGGTTTTCGATAGCCGTAGCAATGACAGCGGATTTTCAATAGCCATAGCAATGACAGTAAAAAACCTTAAAACCTTAAAACCAGCAGACAAAAAGGCCCAGTCAGAGAGGGTGGAGGGGTTTTACTGGTACCAAAGTGGCTCCTTTTCCTTAATCAATGTGGGGAGTGCCTTTCAATGCCTGCATAATTTCTTCTATTTCTTTGCGAGACATCACAGGGAAAAGTCAAGTTTTTGGTGATTACTTTGAGGGTACTTTTGCATTTAACAACACTAAGTCTGGACAAATCTGGACAAAGCACAGAGGAGTTGTGGTTATTGATCTGAGGGTACTTGCGTATATCGACACTAAGCCTGGGCAGAGTGCAGAGATGCCTTGGCGACCAATCTAATCACACATGCATCCATCGACACTAAATCTGGACAAAGCACAGAGGAGTTGTGGTAATTGATCTGAGGGTACTTGCGTATATCGACACTAAGTCTGGGCAGAGTGCAGAGATGCCTTGGCGACCAATCTGATCGCACATGCATCCATCGACACTAAATCTGGACAAAGCACAGAGGAGTTGTGGTAATTGATCTGAGGGTACTTGCGTATATCGACACTAAGTCTGGGCAGAGTGCAGAGATGCCTTGGCGACCAATCTGATCGCACATGCATCCATCGACACTAGGTCTGGACAAAGCACTCAGGAGGTTCAGATGTATATTAAAGTCAAAATCATCAGTGTCATCTAAGGTCACAACTCAAGGTCACAAATGTAATATAAGGTCGCAGAGGATTTTTACAAGACAAGAGAGCCGCCGGTAAGCACAGAATAAGCATAGATATATAGGAATGATACATAGAAGTATTGGTTAGCATAGAATAAGGGTACTCACGACTGCTGTCCACAGGCACGGGCACGCAAACAGGTAGGCTTGGCCAGACCCATATATATGCAGTGCATGTACGGTACCATATATACATTCAGTGCACGTACGGTACCATATACACATACAGGGCATGCCATGAACGGTACTTTTGGAAGGGAATTTTTCAGATTTAGGTCATATACGGCGTATACTGTGCAGTACTAAAGCGAGGTTTGAAAAAAAACATTTTCAAAAACCAATGCGACCAATGCAAGGGGGGCAACACTTGATTAATAAACACAATGCAAGCCTATGCGAGGGCCTTCTGGCCCTCTGAGCTACACCTACACGTGTATGCATGCCCATGTGCACGCGTACGTGCGTGCGTGCATGCACATGTGTGTGTGTGTGTGTGTGTGTGTGTGTGTGTGTGTGTGTGTGTGTGTGTGCGTGCGTGCGCGTACGTATGTGTGTCAGGCCTGTGCACTTCCGCCGTGAGTTTGGAATTTGGACCGTAATTACAGTTCCAACCGTAAATACCCCGTACAGTACGGCCCAAATTACGGTCGGCCAAAATTACGGTGTCAGGCCGTACAAGATGGTGCCCACCGTACAGTAAAATTTTGACCGCAATTTGGCCGTTTGGCTTCAATTTCACCCCAAAACTATTGTTTTCTGTTTACAACAATTATTTATGATAAAACACAAATTAACAACCAGGAATCAAGTGCTGCGTCCAACTTTGAGTTTCCATGCAAGGCACCGCTAGGGGCCTTCCCCCGAGCCGATGCAGCCCCAACCCAGCCTCAGGGTCGTTCAGGGAAGCATTGTGTGGCGTCAGCACATGGGAGGAGCACACCGGGGGCGGAAATGGGAGGTTTTGGGGTGGAGAGGCCTTTCTGAGGCCATTTATGCACCGGCAGTGCCAGCTTGGCACCATACTGTACACCGTACAGTAAATTGCCGTAATTACGGTAAATTATGATCCTCCAAAATCGTAATTACGCCGTAAATTACAAAGTTACGGTACGTGCAGTAAAAAAGCGTACCGTACCGTACACTGTACAGTGCACAGGCCTGATGTGTGTGTGTGTGTGTGTGTGTGTGTGTGTGCGCGCGTTGCGTACGTGTGTATGTGTACGTGTGTGTGTGCGCGTACGTGTGTGTGTGTGTGTGTGTACATGCGGGTACGTGTGTGTGCGCGCGTACGTGTGCGTGTGTGCGCATGTGTATATGCGTGCGCGTACGTATGTGCGTGCGTTGTGTTCGTGCGTGCGTGTGTATACAGTTGTGTAAGTACGTGTGCGCGTGCATTGTGTACTTGTGCGTTATGCATTGTGTTTATGTGTGTGTGTGTGGGTGTGTGTGTGGGTGTGTGTGCATATGTGTGTGTACTGTGCGTACGTGTGTGTGCATGCGTGTGGGCACGTGCGTGCATGCGCATGTGAAGGGATTAAAGACGCTCTTCCTTTCGGTGTCCTTCTTCCCCAAGAAAGGTCCAGCCTCCCAAGCTGTTTGTCCCCTTGAGGGGCCTTGAGGGGCGGCTTGGAAGGCTGTCCCGGCCTGTCCCCACTCAAAATTAACAATTTAACCCATTGCAAGCTTCGCAAGGCCTTTGTTATTGTATGTGCTCACGACACACCACGAGGGGTGAAAACGTCTGCAATATGCGGTGATATAAGTGCCGTACAAAATATTCGGTGCTGGCCAACCCTATAACTAAACGGCAAGAGCAAAAGCTCAAGATTAGGTTGGCGCTGAAGTGAGGTACAGTTTCAAGGCCAGTGGCTATTCCATTTATTGAGGCCACTCACGTTTACCGTCCACAGGCTCTGGGTTCAGCACACGAAGGACGGCCTCCCACACAAGGGCACCTGCAAGAGGTGCAATGATTTCAGTACAGCGATGCAATGGTATCAGTATAGAGATACAATGGGTTCAGTACAGGATGGCCACACAAGGGCACCTGCAAGGAATGCAAACCCAGCTACACTAAAAATTAGGATTGGATGTAACAGTACATGTACACTGTACGTGGCGGTATATGTGGTAAGTTCCCTGCTAACAAAACCGTATAAACACTGTATATACATATGCATGTGTGGTTTTGGCCAACCCTACTTGTGAAATTACGTGTGCCATGAATTTTAAACTAACAAATTGAGTGAAGGTGGCTTGCTACTAGGGTTGGCCAGAACCATATATATACGGTGTATATACGGTAATTTTGGCAGAAAAATCACCAAATATACGGTCATATACGGTGTATATATACGGTTCTGGCCAACCCTACTTGCTACCCACAAGGGCTCTCACAATAAATACAGTGCCGGCAATGCATACGCTCTCACTGTGAGCAAACCATTTAAACATCGCACAAACACTGTGTTGTCGATATTGCACAAATTAGGCAAGCATTGCAAAACTGCTGAGATTAGTGTACAACGCATGAACTCCAGTTCTTCTGTAGTGCAGCAAGAGTGATATGCTGTAGGTGGGGGATTCACTACCCATTCACTTCCTTATCCCTTAGTAATGAATCCCTCGCCTACAGCATCTCACGATGAAAACGAAAAAGAACACGTGAACACACAAGAAAGCGGCGCCGTCCCACTTCAAGGGCGAATGTGTTAAGAAGCCGGGCTGGTCGCAATCATTTGATACATTCACCTAAAAGTGTGAGACTGAAGCAGGAAGGGACCCCAACCGCACAGGGACATGTGCAGGATAGAAATCAATATTGAAGCTGCACGCCAACGGTTGAGTAAAGCGCACACAAAAAACTCACAGAGATAACCTCGACAGAGATGCGTGGAATCGTTGACTTCCTCACTCACCCAAGCATAAACCAAGGAATGAATGACACAAGCATTAACAGGAATCGAAGAAGCAGATCACTGTGCAAGCGTGAGAGCTTAGGATGGAAATCACGTCTTCTCGTGTCAAACTTGCTTTCTAAACCTGCCACTCCAATATGTGGGACACTTTTACTTGTAACATAAAGCAAGCCCAAGAAGTAGCCACTGCAAGTCAAAAAGGCTCAGCAAACGTCTGCACGCAAACAACTCCCTCGAGCATCGGTGCATCCAGTTCGGTGGGGAATTGTATGGTTCATCCCAATCCTTGCTGGAAGTGGTCAAACCATGGGCGTTGTTTCCGCTGAACTTACTTCCAATGTGAAACACAACTGTCCCACCCAAAAATCCTTTTATCATACTAAATATTCCTTTATCACACCCAAGATTCCTATAAACACACCCAAGATTCCTTTAATCACACTCAGGATTCCTTTGGCCACTTCAGATTCCATTTAATCACACCCAAGATTCCTTTGGCCACTTCAGATTCCCTTTAATCACACCCAAGATTCCTTTAATCACACCTGTCACGCCCCATATCATGAGCGTGCTGAGCAGGGCACCGATGATCTCTGCACGGTGGAAGCCAAAGGAATACGCAGAGTGCCCACGCCACGTCACAGCCCACGCAGCAAACAACGAGATTGCAAAGCCTGCTGCGTCACTGCCCATGTGGGCTGCGTCTGCGATGATTGCCACGCTGCAAAGCTCAAGGGACAAAAATGTGCGAGAGGTTTCAATGAGGCACTGCCCATGTGTGCTGCGGCAGCGATGATTGCCACGCTGCAAAGCTCAAGGGACAAAAATGTGCGGGAGGTTTCAGTGAGACACTGCCCATGTGGGCTGCGGCAGCGATAATTGCTACACTGCGAGAGTCAAGGGACAGAAATCGCAAGCGAGAGGTTTCAAAGAGACACTGCCCATGTGGGCTGCGGCAGCGATGATTGCCAAACTGCGAGGGAAAAGAGCAGAAGCAGGGTAGGAAGGTGCTTCCCCAGTTCTGGAGCTTTGTTAGACAGGAGCTTTGTTAGACAGCTTGTGTCACATGCTTTGTTAGACAGCTTTGTTAGACAAAAGCTTTGTTAGACAGCTTGTGTCACATGCTTTGTTAGACAGATTTGTTAGGCAGGAGATTTGCTAGACAGCTTGTGTCACATGCTTTGTTAGACAGCTTTGTTAGACAGGAGCTTTGTTAGACAGCTTGTGTCACATGCTTTGTTAGACAGCTTTGTTAGACAGGAGCTTTGTTAGACAGCTTATGTCACATGCTTTGTTAGACAGCTTGTGTCATACGCAATATGTACTGCTTATCCCCCTTGCAAACAGGGAGGCCGCAAGGCGTGCAGCGTCACGTAAACCTGTGTGAGCTGCGCCAGCAGTAAGTGATGGTAGCGATAAGCACAGGCCGCAAGGCTTAATGTGTCAGCATCAAGTGACTAGGGTTGGCCAGAACCATATATATACGGTGCATATACGGTACACTTGGCAGGGAAATCACCAAATATACAGCCATATACGGTGTGTATATACGGTTCTGGCCAACCCTACAAATGATAGTAGCAACATTGGAACAAGGCAGAAGGACAGGGATGTACCAGACTGGCGCATGCACCAAAAGAGGTTCCAATACAACCATTGTAACAATTTAATATTTTACACATGTAGGAGGCAATATATCCAGGGATACCCGTTGCCGTGGCATTCATTACGTAACAGGTAGTTGTACAAAATAAACGCAAGAGGGAATCCCAAACACCCAAACACCTCCATACCAACTCCCCCACAAACATACACACACAATCACTCTTCCGCCCACACACCCACACCCCCACACACACGTGCACACACACACACGCACACACCCACACACGCACATATGCACTTGCATACACACACACACACATACACACACGTACACACACACACGTACACACACATATACACACAAACTCACACACACACTACCACTCACCTGTGTGCAAAGAAACCTCCGACGAGCTCCACCGTCATAAACACGAGGCACAGAATCAGGGCAGCCAGCAGCTTGTTCTGGACCTGCACAAACAAGAGTGGCCTGAAATGAAGCGCAGACAAACGAATGCCCGCTCTGGGCCAAAACAGATCAGAGGGTGGCAGTCTGCATATGTGACGCCACACAGTGGCAGTGCTTGCCTAGACCATAGTGGTAGGCCAGAGTGGTACTTAGACCAGAATGACACCTCGGCCAGAGTCATTTCTCAACCACAGTGGTGCCGAAAGTAAAGCAGCGCCAAGGTGCCTAGATAGGGCAGGCGAGGGTGGTTCCTCAACCAAAGTGGTGCCAAGGTTTTGTGAGTGTGTACACCCAGCAGGTTGGGGATGGAAAAGGGGCTGATCAAAGTAATCAACTTTTACAATGTAAACACCTTGTGTACAAGTGGCCATGGATTAGTAGGAGCAAGTGGCCATGCGCATGTCGGGCCCACCCTGTGCTTCACTAGCACAACCCCAGACCTATCACTGATTTTCATTGCTGACCATGCGCAGAATACACGTGCACAAAGACGAAGGAAGAACACAAACGCAAGCGTCAAAGCACAAGAAACAGACGTGCCATGCATGTGTGATTGGCTTATTTGTACACGTGCAGCGTAATAAGCACAAGGCTGTAACTTGCTTACCGATTTGTGGGGTGCCGACGGGCCTTCCCCTTGAAGAAAGCATGGCTCATGGGGAATGCAATCTGCAGGGAAATTGAGAAAGGAGGAAGAAAAAGCTGCAGATTACGTACATCATGTGCGCGTATACGTGCACACATGCAAGCCTGCGAGCCTGCATGCGTCTTTCAGGGTGTATGCAGAGGAGGTGCACGTGTGAATGTGTGCATGTGCAAGTGCATGTGCGTGCGTGTGTGTATGTGTGTGTGTGTATGTGTGTGTGTATGTGTGTGTGTGTGTGTATGTGTGTGTGTGTGTGTGTGTGTGTGTGTGTGTGTGTGTGTGTGTGTGTGTGTGTGTGTGTGTGTGTGT
>Ga0307947_1003789_pt1 | contig 12072 bp, 12 predicted proteins | sample OrgLakmetagen232_FD_201840 | JGI IMG/M metagenome (GOLD analysis project Ga0307947, IMG submission 201840) | Saline water microbial communities from Organic Lake, Antarctica - #232 | ecosystem: Environmental > Aquatic > Non-marine Saline and Alkaline > Saline | place: Antarctica: Organic Lake...
CACACCCACACCCACACCCACACCCACACCCACACCCACACCCACACCCACACCCACACCCACGGCTGCTCCAAAAATGCGCAATCTGTGCTCGGCTGGTGTGCTTGAGCTGCTGCGCACACATTTGTGCACATAGGCACCCACCTCCCCTACATCCACAACCTAACACACACACTCACACACACTCAAACACACACACACACACACACAGACACACACACACACCTGCGGCTGCTCCATAAGTGCGCAGCCCGTGCTCTGGCAGTGTGCTTGAGCTGCTGCTTGTGGTGCCATGCAGCCCATGCAGAAAAGGCGCGACCACACACACGTGTGTGCAGGTGCCCCATCGCCTTTGCAGTCTGTGTAGTACATGATGTGTGTGTGTGTGTGTGTGTGTGTGTGTAGCAAAATATGAGAGTGCTCCTTCGTCTTTGCAGTTAGTTAAGTGCGTTTTCTGCACGTGTGTCTATGCCTTTGCAATAACAGTGATGTGCCTGGTGTGTATGACCATACCATACAGTGTGACCACTACAGTGTGACAACTACAGTGTGACCACTACAGTGTAACCACTACAGTGTAACCATATCATACAGTGTGACCACTACAGTGTGACCATATCATACAGTGTGACCACTACAATGTGACCACTACAGTGTGACCACTACAGTGTATGATGGGCCTGGTGTGTATGACCGTATCATAAATCGATCGCCCCCTTCGTGTTGGAGGTCTTGGACAGCGCCGGTTTACTCAGTATTACTTTTTCTCTTTGCGGAGGGTTCATTTCCTACCTGCTAACTTGCACTGCGACTGAAACATATTTTCATTTGGATGGTTGCTACTACGTTAATGTTTTCTGTCAGTTTAGTTTAGTTTGGATTACAAAGGCCTCCAGCCTGGCATGGCTGCTCAACCTATAGATCCCAACCAAAAATCAACCAGTATTTTGGTAAAGATCGAAAGCTGCACTAATAAACCTGTAAACCTCTGAGTTATGTACGCCATCGTTGCTATCAACATTATTAGCAAAAGAGGTTCAAAAGATCCCGCGTTTTAAGAAATTTCACAATGTGCGCGCTGTACAGTAGTAGAGGCGCTGTACAGCAGAGAGTGCGCTGTACTGTGCGCTACTGAATGCGCTACTGCATACAGCAGAAAGTGCGCTGCACTGTGCGCTCAATGCGCTGTACTGTGCAGGAGTGCATTGTAATCCTTACATCATGTTACTCACAGACACACACGCATTGCAATCCTTACGTCATGTTACACACACAAACACACACACACATCTCTTCCTATGGACGAGCATGCGCAGAGGGTGTGTGTGCAGAGGGGGGCCTAAATATTTAAGAACAATTAGATGTTGCCCCTCACTTCAAGTTATATCCACCTTGAAAAGCAATGACAATTGACAAATGAATTAGACGCGCACACACACACACACACACAAACACACATACGCATACGCATCTGCAGCACACGATTACGACCACAAAAACACACACGCGCACACACACACACACACACACACACAACCACACACACACACGCACACACACACGTACGCACACATGACATCACACACATGTTGCATGCATGACAAGCCTACCTTGAATGCCTTCAGCAGCCACTGCTTGTGTGCATTCCTCCATGCTGCTAAAAGGCGCACAAGCTGCAGGCGCCCCAACTGAGCCTTAGCACCCTTCAGTACACACGCCTGCACAAAAATGTGCATGTGTTTAATTTGAGGAAAGCAAACGTAAGCTGCAGGCGCCCCAACTGAGCCTCAGCACCCCTCAGGAGAAACGCCTGCACAACAAAAATGTGCAAAAGTGTTTAAATTGAGGAAAGCAAACGTAAGCTGCAGGCGCCCCAACTGAGCCTCAGCACCCCTCAGGAGAAACGCCTGCACAACAAAAATGTGCATGTGTTTAAATTGAGGAAAGCACACGTAAGCTGCAGGCGCCCCAACTGAGCCTCAGCACCCCTCAGGAGAGACGCCTGCACAAAAATGTGCATAAGTGTTTAAATTGAGGAAAGCACACGTAAGCTGCAGGCGCCCCAACTGAGCCTCAGCACCCCTCAGTACACACGCCTGCACAAAAATGTGCACAAGTATTAAATTGAGGAAAGCACACGTAAGCTGCAGGCGCCCCAACTGAGCCTCAGCACCCCTCAGTACACACGCCTGCACGAAAGAGGGCACAAGTTCATATATTTCTCGATTGCTTGAGCAGCGTTTACGTAAGCTTTGGCACCCAACTGATGTTTAGCAACCTCCAAACCCACGCCGGCACAACAAAGCGCACAATTATTGTTTATCGCTTGAGCCAGCTAGCCTAAGCTACTGCTTGAGCTATGTCAAAGTAAGCCTCCAGCGCCCCAACTGAGCCTTAGCACCCCTCAGGACTCAGGACACATGCCTGCACAAAAAAGTGCACAAGTAATTTACTTGCTTGAGCAATGCTAGCCTAAGCCTCAGTCAAGGGCCCCAACTGAGCCTTAGCACCCCTCAGATCACATGCCTGTACAAAAAATTACACAAATGGATCTTGTTTTGTAAACGCTTCATCCAAGCTGACGCAGGCCTCAGCCGCAACTCAAACTAGTCTCAGTACATTTTCTTGTGCGCACGTGTGGTCTATCCATGCACACTGCTATGGCAAGAGAGACGGGCCATCAAGCCTTGGCTGATTAAGGAAAGTGTACGTACAGTCATGCCACATCCGTCGCATACACGCACATGCACACGCACACGCACATGCACACGCGCACGCGCGCGCACACACACACACACACACACACACACACAAACACACACACACACACACACACACACACACACACACAAGTAATGGAAAATTTAAAGCGTCAGGCAGCAAACACAATTTATTTAAATGTATTGTACACAACAATCCAAACAATGGTCGCAAACAACAATTAAATAAATCCAAAAACAATGATTGCAACCAACAATCCAAACAATTGTAAACATTAGTTGTTAACAACGATTTAAAGCCCGTACGTGTACACTGCATTTAAGATAGCTTGCATTGCATTCCACCTGACTACCATGATCAACATCTAAATTGTTTGGGCACTCTTCTATTTTTGTGGGGCTGTGCCTCTTTTGAACAATCTCCTGACTGGCAAGCCACTGAAAGCCCCTTCCACACCACCTTACCCCAACCGCTACCACCAATCCTAACCTTAACCTCACTCCTATACTCCCAACCATAACCCTAATTCCTACACTCCCAACCTTACACTCCCAACCTTAACCCTAGTTCTAACTCCCACCTGCAGGCCAAATCCACAACCACAACCACAACCACACTCACACCCACACATATACGCACACCCCATACAGATACAAACACTGCCCATGCAAATACACACCCACACCCGCATTTACATTCACACCCACAACCACACCTACACTCACACCAACACCCAAACCCATACTCACATATACCCACCCACACCCAAACATATACACCCACATCGACAAGCGCACCCACACCCACAACCACACCCATACCCACACCCACACCCACACCCACACCCACACCCACACCCACACCCACACCCACACCCACTTGCACACCCACACCCACACCCACACCCACACCCACACCCACACCCACACCCACACCCACACCCACACCCACACCCACACCCACACCCACACCTTGTCAGCCCTGCGGTGTCTCTGGCAGTCAATACCATCCAGCCACTGAGCAATTGCACGTGCCGATGCGTTACCATAAGCCCAAGCAGCAGCACGCGCGTTGCAGCTGCGTTTGTCTGCCAGCCTGGGTGCATATGTATGTGTATGTTTGTGAGTGTGTGTCTGTGCGCGTGTGTGTGCACGTATGTGTGTGTGTGCGTGTACGAATGTGTGCGTGTGCGAGCCTGCGTGTGCGTGTGAGTACAAGTGTGTGTGTGTGTATGTGAGTGGGTATGTGTTTAGGAGCGTGTGTGTATGTGTGTGTTTGTGTGTGTGTGTGTGTGTGTGTGTGTGTGTGTGTGTGTGTGTGTGTGTGTGTGTGTGCATACGTTAATGTGTGTGTCTGCGCACGCGTGCATGACATTGGTGAAAACACACCCACACGCAAACATACGAATGAAAAGCAAACAAGCATTCACGCACACCCCTGAGCTATGCTTTCATCTATGAATCTTTCTAATTTTTCATAAATCCGATTACAACCAAATTGGTGGATAACACACACCGACACACACACACGCAAACACACACACCTGCGTGCCTGCACCTTCCATCCTTGCACTGCTCGACCCATCAGCTTTCGTCTCCACAGCAAACACGCACGTGCGCGAGCAGCACGAGCATCTGCAGCAGCAGGCAAAAATTGCTGCGCCCAGGCCACCTGCATATATAAGCATGTGCAGATGGATGAGTGAGGCGAAGTGTGTGAGCAGCACCAGCATCCGCAGCAGCAGGCAATAAATGTGTTTATATGCACGTGCATGTTTGTGAGTGAGTCAAAATGTGTGAGTGAGTCAAAATGTGTGAGTGAGACAAATGGTCGCCCCCGTAAAAAACTCACCCTACCAGTCTCATTTAGCTCTCCACCCAATTCAAAGCCCCTTATACCTCATTTGAATGCTAAATACTTAATGTTATATCTAAATCATTGACATTCGCTGGAAATTTGGCATTCTGGGGGGTTCTGTGGGGCCCGCTGCGTATTTTGCACCCACTTTGGCAGGGAAAAGGTGCATTTCTGAGATTGCCTCGATTGACCTCTGCTTCAGGATATAAGCATTATAATTGTTATATAGCAATGCTGTCAAATTTAGGGCAGGGGTACAGGGAATGCCGGCGAGTGGGAGGCACTCACACAAGGGACAAAGGGGGAAAAGACAGAAAAATATTTCGCTCCAAAACTGCTGCAAGTTCCAGCCCGGTGTTTGCTCTCAGCGTTGCCGCCAATTTATACGCGTCAGATTGAATTTGAATGGGGCCAATCAATGGCCTGTGTTGAATAGCGGTGTGATTTTTGTGTTGCACTCGCAACCACAGCTGCTCCCGTCCCCAAACTCACACCAAATATGCTGCCCAGTATGCTTGAGTTTTGGGGACTGACAGGTCGTGGATTGGCACACAGGTTGTGAAACGGGAGTCAATCTTTCAGATGTCGTTTTTTGCGTCCAAATATCTCCCCAGCCTCTGCACTTCTCCCAAACCTTCAAGCATCTGCTGAAAGCACAAACAATTAGCTATCCAATGCATGTCTCAGGTCACGGAATGGTGGAGTGGGTGCAGAGATATGCTTGCGCAAAGTTAAGTGAGACTGTTTGGCTGGCAGGGGGGTGATTTTATCACGGGGGCGGCCAAATGTGTGAGCATCACATGCAATTGCACCAGCAGGTAAGGACCAAATATGTGTGTGCGTAAATATACACAGATGATTAGGGTTGGCTATTTAAGGGTTGGCTATTGAACCATATACTATATACGGTGTGTATATAACATTTCTGGCAGGGAAGTCACCAAATATACTGTGTATAAGGTGTATATATGTACGGTTATGGCCGACCCTAAAGAACATGCTTAGATGCTTAGGTAAATGCGCACTTGCAGCACAAGCATTTGTGTGCATCACTTGTCCACCAGCATGCTTTAATGCACTCCACTGTTTGGCACCTATTAAAATTCAGCCAGGAAAAACCACACAGATCACATAAATAAAAACACACAGAGCACAGTGACTCACACACACATACACACATGCGCATGCACACACACACATGCACACAAACACACACATGCACACACACGCACACACACACACAAACACACACATGCACACACACACACACACACACACACACGCACACACACACACACACACACAAAATTGCGCACCAGTGTCGTGCGCAGTAAGGTCTGGTGGTGGTGCATTGCCATGCGGCCGTACAAGGCACGCTTCTCTGCGGTGTGTGTCGCTCGTGCGGCAAATGACCACAGACCAGCAGACAGGAGGAACCAGTACCTGTGTGAGGGCACGTGTATGTGTGTGTGTGTGTGTGTGTGTGAGAGTGTGTGTGTGTGTGTGTGTGTGTGAGAGTGTGTGTGTGTGTGTGAGGGCACACAGATACAACGAAGGTCAGTAACTGTACATATTTTCTGACGATTTTCAGTAACATAAGTAAAAGCAAAAAAGTAAAAAAGTAGAAAATGTTCAGTTGAGGGCGGATAGAACAGGGATTGGAGTTGGGCTGCAGTTGGAAGGATTAGATACCTGTGATGGTGCACAGATACACTTTAAATCACACAAAGACTGAGCACATCTGTAGGGTTGGCCAGAACCATATATATACGGTATATATACGGTATTTTTGGCAGGAAAACCACCCAATATACGGTCATATACGGCGTATGTATACGGTTCTGGCCAACCCTACACATCTGGTATGCATGCAGCTTCAAAGACACTGTCAGAGTGTGGATAGATAGAACAGAACTTTGGGTTGGTTAGCTGAAAGCATTATGAGCTGCAACCAGAAAAAAATGCGTGAATGTAACCTGAGCCTGATCCTGATCTGACCTGATCTATTGGTGCACGCCCTTTTTTGCCAGTGCAAAACAAGTGCTCCCTTTTTTGTCAGGGCACAACAAGTGCTCCCTTTTTTGTCAGGGCAAAACAAGTGCTCAACAACTGTGCATAACAACTGTGCATGACAAATGTGCATGACAAATGCTCCCTTTTTTGTCAGGGCATAACAAGTGCTCAACGACTGTGCATAACAACTGTGCGTGACAAATGTGCTTGACAAATGTGCATAACAAACGTGCTCAACAACTGTGCATAACAACTGTGCATGACAACTGTGCATGACAACTGTGCATGACAAATGCTCCCTTTTTTGTCAGGGCATAACAAGTGCTCAACGACTGTGCATAGCAACTGTGCGTGACAAATGTGCTTGACAAATGTGCATAACGAACGTGCATGACAATTGTGCATAACAAATGTGCATGACAATTGTGCATGACAACTGTGCATGACAAATGTGCATGACAAATGTGCATGACAAATGTGCATGACAAGTGCTCCCTTTTTTGCCAGTGCAAAACAAGTGCTCAAGGCAGATACTTGTGCAGCTAGCCTGCGCAGCTGTCACTGTTTTCTGTTCTCATTCTCTTGTGCAGACGTTACTACCAAAGTTGACCAGAGTCAGTGCCAGAAAGCCATTGCAGACGTTACTACCGAGGTTGACCAGAGTCAGTGCCAGAAAGTCATTGCAGACGTTACTACCAAGGTCGACCAGAGTGCCAGAAAGGAAATGCAGACGTTACTACCAAGGTTGACCAGAGTGCCAGAAAGGAATTGCAGACGTTACTATTAAGGTTAACCAGAGTTCCAGAAAGTCACTGCAGACGTTACTACCAAGGTTGACCAGAGTCAGTGCCAGAAAGGAATTGCAGACGTTACTACCAAGGTTGACCAGAGTCAATGCCAGAAAGGAATTGCAGACGTTACTACCAAGGTTGACCAGAGTCAGTTCCAGAAAGGAATTGCAGACGTTACTACCAAGGTTGACCAGAGTCAGTGCCAGAAAGGAATTGCAGACGTTACTACCAAGGTTGACCAGAGTCAGTTCCAGAAAGGAATTGCAGACGTTACTACCAAGGTTGACCAGAGTCAGTGCCAGAAAGGAATTGCAGACGTTACTACCGAGGTTGACCAGAGTCAGTGCCAGAAAGTCATTGCAGACGTTACTACCAAGGTTGACCAGAGTGCCAGAAAGCCATTGCAGACGTTACTACCAAGGTTGACCAGAGTGCCAGAAAGGAATTGCAGACGTTACTACCAAGGTTGACCAGAGTGCCAGAAGGTATATATATATAATATGTATTATATTATATATGAATGCTAACCTGTGCCTCACGCTTGCACGCCTTTGGGCCTCTTTATGAGCTGCGGCCAAGGCTACTCCTGTGATGTGCGTGTGACAGTTGTACGTGTGTGTGTGTGTGTGTGTATGTATGTGTGCTTGTGTGTGTGTGTTTGTGTGTGTGTGCGCGTGTGTGTGTGCTTGTGACAGTGCGTGCGTGTGCGTGTGCGTGTGTGTATGTTTGCGTGAACGACAGCACACGTGTGTCTATATTTGCGTGAGAAACAGCACATGTAACAAAAGTTGTGAAGGAGCCTGGTGCAGTTCATCTTTCCCTCTCATGTGCTCTGAGTTCTCTGAGTAACAAAAAATAACCACCATCATGGGATCAAATAATCAGGGTTGGCCAGAGCCATGCATGTAGACGGTGTAGTACAAACGGTATTTTTGGCAGGGACATCGCCAAATATACGGTCTTATACGGTGTATATATACGATATAGTAGCTAACCCTACAGACAACATCAGAAACCACACACTGTGTCACCTAATCTTAGTAACAATGCACTGTGTTAGAAACCACACACTCTTGGAAACCACACACTGTGTCACCTAGTCATAGTAACAACGCACTGTGTTAAAAACCACACACTGTCTTAGAAACCACACACTGTGTCACCTAGTCTTAGTAACAACGCACTGTGTTGGAAACCACACACTGTGCCACCTAGCCTTCGTAACAACCCTGCTTCAGACACGCCCTTACTGACATCCCTCTCTCACCCAACGGATCAGGTGAAGGACGACGTGCCTGCTCTTATTGTAAAGAGGCCAAAAGGCGGTACATCCCTCTCTTACCCAATGGATTAGGTGAGGAAGGACATGCCTGCTCTAATCGTAAAGAGGCAAAGGCGGTACATCCCTCTCTTACCCAAAGATCAGGTGAAGGACGACATGCCTGCTTTTTTTGTAAAGAGGCCAAAAGGCGGTACATCCCTCTCTTACCCAAAGATCAGGTGAGGAAGGACATGCCTGCTCTTATCGTAAAGAGGCCAAAAGGCGGTACATCCCTCTCTTGCCCAATGGATCAGGTGAAGAAGCACGATTTTATTATTATTTTAAAGAGATTAAGGCAGTTTCAGCGCACCTCACCAGGCTGGATAGGATACCCCTAAAGAGTAGGGTTAGCCAGAACCGCGCATATATATACACACCATGTATGACCATATAATTGGTCGTTTCCCTGCCAAAGATACCGTACATACACCGTACAACGCATATATATATTTATGGTTCTGGGCAACCCACTAAGGAGGGATGTTAAACTATGGCACATCCCACAAAAGCAGGGGACACACATTGTAGGCCAAACATAAAAGACAGTGTAGATGATTTGTCCTTGTGCGTTGCGCACCTCGCCAAGCTGCCAAAGACGCTCCTAAGTGGGCATTTCGAGCTAGGGCACTCACATCACGCTTCAGCACACGCCAGCTGCAAGAAGCAGGCCAGGTTGAAAGCAAGGTGGTTGTGAGCAAGGTGGTTGTGAAGAACAGACTGGAGCAAGTGATGCCACAAAATGGTTTTGAAAGCAGACAGATGAGCATGAGCAGAGAGGACGCCAGCTGCAAGTGAAGGAGAGAGCTCTTGAAAAAAGGTAAGGACGAGGAAGTTGTATCAAACTGGTACGCAATAAAAAGAAAGCGGCAACTTTTTCAGAGGCGTTCGCCTGGTCACGTGAACTTGCAAGCATAGAAACATTCAGCTACTTTACTTTGCAACAAAGTTCTGACCCCACGCACAAACACCATGCTTTGGCTGTCGACGTATTTATTGCGCTATTGCTATTCCGTTCATCACGCACTTGACATTCGCATGCTAAGCTACACTTGCCTATTCACACTCTCATCATGTGAGCCTGATAGGCTTCTCATTACCCACTTGAGACATGCATGCAGTGCCTGCTTATCCATTTTCTAACTATGTCTACACCCATGAAGCACTCATCTGACACTCTTATCATGTGAGCCTGATAGGCTTCTCATTACCCACTTGAGGCATGCATGCAGTGCCTGCCTAATCATTTTCTAACATAGATCGTCAGCACCCCTTCAGCACTCATCTCATTGCATGCAAACCCAATTTTCTACAAATCACTTCTCATTACTCACTTGAGATACGTGCTTGCCTATTCATTATATAGTTTGTATACACCCATTGAGCAACCATCTCATTACATGCAAACCCAATAAGCTACATATCAATTTGTATCACTCACTTGAGATATGCCGTGCTTGCCTATTCACTTTCTAATTATAGTACATCTACACCCATTCGGCACTCATTCAGCACTCATTCAGCACTCATCTCAATACATGCAAGCCCAATCAGCACCCATTCGGCACTCATTCAGCACTCATTCAGCACTCATCGTAATACATGCAAGCCCATTCAGCACTCATTCAGCACTCATCTCAATACACCCATTCAGCACTCATCTCTATACATGCAAGCCCATTCAGCACTCATTCAGCACTCATCTCAATACACCCATTCAGCACTCATCTCAATACATGCAAGCCCAATGAACTGATGTACATCACTCACTTGACATTTGCGCGCCACGCACGGACACCCTCTTTCAGAAGCTTTTGCCGAAGATGGGCACATGCCAGGTACCAAGCATCGGCTTTGTGGCGACCACGCACTACGGCACGCAGCCAGCCTGCATTCAGGAAGCAGGTTGGTTAATCCATGATAACATGAGCCTATGCCTATAAGACCAAGAGCCAAGCATCAGCTTTTTGGGGACCGCGCACCACCGCACGCAGATAGCGTGCGATCAGTTAGAAGAGAGGGTGAGTAAGGCGCGGTGAATATTCAGAGTGAATATTCAGAGTTGATGATATAACTCTAAACAACCCCCCTCCTCCAACAATGACCCTTATTAACTGTACTACTAAAGCACTTAAGAAAGAGGTTTTTGTGATTTCCAAATTGCGCCCTGACATGCACAGGCTAATAACTGTATTTCTAAAGCACTTGTGAGCCTAGGCATCATTGGTTATCGTGATTTCTGAACTGCGCCCTGACATGCACAGGCCACCACTGTGTGTGTGTGTGTGTGTGTGTGTGTGTGTGTGTGTGTGTGTGCGTGTGCATCGACTCCAGCCTTCCGCTCTATGAGTGCATTCATTATTTGTACAGGCAATTTAATGTTTCAAAAACGGACGTACACACGTGCGCCCTGATCACAAGAAATGCATTAACAAACTCACAAACATACATAATCCTACACACACGTTCACACACACACACACACACACACACAGACATACACACACTGCTACACACACTTCTACACTTCTACACAAACACACACACACACTGCTACACACACGCACACACACACTCCTACCTTTCCACGATGTGTGTACCAGCCGCTGGGCAAACCATCCCCCTGCAAGCTGGGTGCGTGCTGCGTCATGCTTGCACAAGGCAGCCTGTAGATGACACATACATGCATACAAAAATCACCAATGGTGGGTGACACATGCACAAAGACAACACCTGCACAATCTGGGTGCGTGTTACGCTTGCACAAGGCAGCCTGTAGATGACACACATACAAAAATCACCAATGGTGATACATGCACACAGACAAACCCTGCACAATCTGGGTGCGTGTTATGCTTGCACAAGGCAGCCTGTAGATGACACATACACGCATACAAAAATCACCATTGGTAAGTGACACATGCACACAGACAACACCTGCACAATCTGGGTGCGTGCTGCGTCATGCTTGCACAAGGCAGCTTGTAGATGACACATACACGCATACAAAAATCACCAATGGTGACGCATGCACACAGACAACACCTGCACAATCTGGGTGCGTGCTGCGTCATGCTTGCGCAAGGCAGCCTGGAGATGACACATACACGCATACAAAAATCACCATTGGTGATACATGCACACAGACAACACCTGCACAATCTGGGTGCGTGCTATGCTTGCACAAGGCAGCCTGTAGATGACACATACACACATACAAAAATCACCAATGGTGATACATGCACACATGCACACAGACAACACCTGCACAATCTGGGTGCGTGCTATGCTTGCACAAGGCAGCCTGTAGATGACACATACACACATACAAAAATCACCAATGGTGATACATGCACACATGCACACAGACAA
>Ga0307947_1003791_pt1:0-5000 | contig 12070 bp, 8 predicted proteins | sample OrgLakmetagen232_FD_201840 | JGI IMG/M metagenome (GOLD analysis project Ga0307947, IMG submission 201840) | Saline water microbial communities from Organic Lake, Antarctica - #232 | ecosystem: Environmental > Aquatic > Non-marine Saline and Alkaline > Saline | place: Antarctica: Organic...
TGTGCTTGGCAAGGGAACTCCGTCCAGACTTTCTTCACCTACATGCAAATTAACGTATATGTCATATGTCACACTTTAGCGATGTAAACAAAAGAGTGGGCGCTTACATTTTGGGTAGGAACAACGCAGCTCCACACAGGCGCTAGATCAAAACACATACATTGAAACATTCAAACGTTTGCGCATGCACACGTGAACACACACACACACACCTTGAAGGCACGCCTGCATTACCCTTGGGCCGACCCAATTGAAGGACACGTCCAGCATACATTAACACATACATTCTCTCACACATAAACACACACACACACACCTTGAAGGCACGTCTGCATGACCCTTGGGCCAACCCAATTGAAGGACACGTCCAGCACACGCACACGAGAGCAGCGCCTTGCTCCCCTCACAAGGACGGCTATACCTGTGCACGCGCGCGTGTGTGTGTATGTGTGTGTGTGTGAGAGTGGATACATGTGTGTGCACATCCACGTGCTTGGCAGACAATGTCATCATATCTGCATGTCGAAGCGTGTGTGGGTACATGTGTGTTGTGAGTTGTGAGAGTACGTCTGTGTGTGAAAGTACATGTACGGAGTGTTTTTCACGCACCGGGTTTCCTGCGTAGTTCTCCCTTTTTGTTTCCTTCTTTTTGCTCAGGCATGCACCCTTTTTTGAGTCTGGGTGTAATGGAGTGTGTAGGGGCGCTCATACACAGGCCACAGACGTGTTATAACCTGTTCTCTTTAACAAAACACATATGCTTTAAATACACTCCTTTCTGCACGGCCTACGTTGTTGTTTCTTCCCCCCCCCCCTTTTCCCTCCCCCCCCCCCTTTCAGCGCAGCCTAATGAGATGCCGGCCTTCAATACCGGTTGGCAACCCATCCCCCCCCTGCTGTTGCTGCTGCTGCTGCTACTGCTGCTGCTGCTAGTGGCTAGCTTGTGGCATTTTGCTGCTGCTGCTGCTACTGCTGCTGCTAGGGGTTAGCTCGTGATAATGTGCTGTGGCTATCTCGTGATAATGTGCTGTGGCTATCTCGTGATAATGTGCTGTGGCTATCTCGTGATAGTGGAATGACGTAGTAGCGTAGTAGCGTATGCTGGTGGACTAACTGTGAAGCCCTGTAACTATAAGGATCTAATTTCACATTTCTTTCTTTCTGTGACAAAACTGTTTACGATGCTCAGCTTCTTTTCCGCAGCTGATGCAGAGAGAGAGAGAGAGAGAGAGAGAGAGAGAGAGAGAGAGAGAGAGAGAGAGCGTGTTTATATGCCTCTGCGTGATGCAAGTGCACAGAGCACCGGCAACAGCCAATCTTTTGCATTGTCGCAAATACACGGTGCCTCAAGTCTGAGCACACGCACACACACACACCCAACACACACATAAAAGCCGTTGCACACACGTACACACGCACACACTCATCCACGCCTCTCAGACAAAGCTCAGTTTGGTACAGGCCTGATCTCACTACCACACCTTTCTGTGTGAATTGATTTGATGCCAGCTCCAATACGGTCAGGCTGCCTTCCGGTCTTAAAGCATTGGCAATGGCCACGGCGGCCTCATCTTCAGCCTCACAATCACACAGGGTCAAGCGCGTCAGCCCACAGCATGCGGTGCACAGCGCCTCCTTAGCCCACGCTATGACGCCTGTGATGCAGTGTGTACGTGTGTGTGTGTGTGAGCACATGTACGTATGTGTATGTGTGCATGCTTGTGTGTGTGAGTGTGTGAGTGCATGTATGTTTTGTGTGTGAGCACGTGTATGTGTGCGCGTGTGTATGTGTGCGTGTGTGTGTGAGTACAGATGCACGCGCGTGTTTCTATGTATTAGCAAATGAAAATTATGTCAACTTTAACCAGCCTTGCAACTGATAAGGTCACATGCGTCACAGGACAAGAGGCTATGCTCCATACGCAAAACACTTTAAGCCACTGCCTTCCCTTGTATTTGCTTCTGTACTCCACCCTGTGAATAGATTCCCTTCCCTTGTATTAATACTCCACCCTGTGAATAAATTCCCTTGTATAAAATCCCTTCCCTTGTAATTACTTCTGTACTCCACCCTGTGAGTAGATTCCCTTCCCTTGTATTAGTACTCCACCCTGTGAATAGATTCCCTTCCCTTGTATAAAATCCCTTCCCTTATAATTGCTTCTGTACTCCACCCAATGAATGGATTTAACCGCTTTTGCTTATACAACTTCAGCGACCTACAAACCACACAGATTTATTGACCACACCTCCCGTTTCCATCCCGCAGTTGCTGCTCAAGCATTTGCAAGCCTGCACTCTGCTACTCGTCTTATTGTGCTTCCTCAAGACCACAGTAACCACACATCATCCTATTGTGATCACGCCCACACCTTCCGTTTCTACCTGCAGTTGCTGCTCAAGCATTTGCATTCCTGCACACACTGCTACTCGTCTCTTTGTGCTTCCTCAAGACCACAGCAACCACACATCATCCTATTGTGATCACGCTCACATCCGTTTCTACCTGCAGTTGCTGCTCAAGCATTTGCATTCCTGCACACACTGCTACTCGTCTCTTTGTGCTTCCTCAAGACCACAGCAACCACACATCATCCTATTGTGATCACGCTCACACCTTCCGTTTCCATCCCGCAGTTGCCACTCAGGGATACCTCACGGAGGTTTCCTTTCTTTGCCTCCCGTGCCAAGAGCAAGGACCCTTTGGCAGTGATCCTGTGGCCCACAAAAGCAAATGTAAGGCAAGACTCACAGAAATGGGAGTCAAATGCATGTGCCTATGTTAGGATTTTGGCCTCCTGTGCCAAGAGCAAGGCCTCTTTGGCTTTGATCCTGTGGCCCACAAAAGCAAGCCTATGGCAAGACTCGCAGAAGCGGGAGTCAAATGCATGTCAGTATATTTGGCCTCCCGTGCCAAGATCAAGCTTCTTGTGGCTTCATCCTGCAGCACACACAATTACACACACGCAGGATAAAGCCACAAGAGGCCTTGATCCTGCAGCACACAAACACAAAAAAACACAAAAATAATCACGCAGGATAAAGCCACAAGAGGCCTTGATTCTGCAGCACAGACACAAATACACACACGCACACACACGCATGATAAAGCCACAGGATGCCTTGATTTTGCAGCACAAACACAAATACACACGCACACACGCAGTGTCAAGCTACAAGAGGCCTTGATCCTGCAGCAAAAACACAAATAAATACACGCACACACACGTAGGGTCAAGCCACAGGATGCCTTGATTTTGCAGCACAAACACAAATACACACGCACACACACGCAGTGTCAAGCTACAAGAGGCCTTGATCCTGCAGCAAAAACACAAATAAATACACGCACACACACGCATGATAAAGCCACAGGATGCCTTGATTTTGCAGCACAAACACAAATACACACACGCACACACACACATGTAGGGTCAAGCTACAAGAGGCCTTGATCCTGCAGCAAAAACACAAATACATACACGCACACACACAGGGTCAAGCCACAAGAGGCCTTGATCCTGCAGCAAAAACACAAATAAATACACGCACACACACGCAGGGTCAAGCCACAAGAGGCCTTGATTCTGCAGCGCAAACACAAATATACACACGCACACACACACGCAGGGTCAAGCCAAAAAAGGCTTTAATCCTGCAGCACACGAACACAAATACACATGCACACACAAACGCACACGTATGGGACAAACGCACACGTATGGGAATACAGTAAAATTGGTCGTTTGAAGCAAATGAACGTCAAAGACATGCAATTTATTTCAGACGTATATCAGTAATGCCAGCGGAAAAGGCCTACCTTAAAAAAACCACTGACTACTTCCTTCCTGACGTACCCCTACCTGCTACCTGTGCCTAATAACTTCTTCGAACAACTACTACCCGAGTCTAGTAGTACCTGCTACCCGTGCCTGACAACTTCTTCCTGTGTCTGCTACCTCCTACCTGTGGCTGCCTCCTACCTGCTACCTCCTTCCTGTCTCCTACCTGCTACCTCCTACCTCCTACCTGCTACCTCCTTCCTGCCTCCTACCTCCTACCTGCTACCTCCTTCCTGCCTCCTACCTTCCACCTGCTACCTCCTTCCTGCCTCCTACCTGCTGCCTCTATCCTGTTCTTCCTGTGTCTGCTATCTCCTTCCTACCTGTGGCTGGTCGCGAACTTCTGCCTGTGTCTGCTACCTCCTACCTGTGGCTGGTCGCGAACTTCTGCCTGTGTCTGCTACCTCCTACCTGTGGCTGATCGCAAACTTCTGCCTGTGTCTGCTACCTCCTACCTGTGGCTGATCGCACATTTCTGCCTGTGTCTGCTACCTCCTACCTGTGGCTGATCGCCAATTTCTGCCTGTGTCTGCTACCTCCTGCCTGTGGCTGATCGCAAACTTCTACCTGTGTCTGCTACCTCCTACCCGTGGCTGATAGCGAACTTCTACCTGTGTCTGATGATCAACTACAACCTGTGGCTGATCGCAAACTTGTCTGATGATCAACTACAACTTGTGGCTGATCGCCACCCCCTACCTGTGTCTGCTACCTCCTACCTGTGGCTGACAGCGAATTTCTGCCTGTGTCTGCTACCTCCTACCTGTGGCTGATCACAAACTTCTGCCTGTGTCTGATGATCAACTACAGCCTGTGGCTGATCGCAAACTTCTACCTTTGTCTGATAATCAGCTGCAACCTGTGCCTGATAGCTAACTCCTACCGAGTCTGATAGTCAACCACTATCTGTGGCTGATCGCTACTTCTACCAGAGTCAGATGAATTACATTGACTTCGAATCCAATTCGGAGAGGGCCAGAAAATTCATGACAAATTTCTTTTTTGGCCGAATAATTATTAGAAATCCTAAGTGATCAAGCATTTACGGTATCTACATTGCACTGACTTACTCACTAACCTTCAGTCATTTCAACGCCAAATACAAATATTTACATTATACTGGCTCTCTCACTCACCTTCCATACCCTAGGTCCAAAG
>Ga0307947_1003791_pt1:7500-12070 | contig 12070 bp, 8 predicted proteins | sample OrgLakmetagen232_FD_201840 | JGI IMG/M metagenome (GOLD analysis project Ga0307947, IMG submission 201840) | Saline water microbial communities from Organic Lake, Antarctica - #232 | ecosystem: Environmental > Aquatic > Non-marine Saline and Alkaline > Saline | place: Antarctica...
CTGCCAGTTACGGCCACCTGCCCTAGGAGCATGCAACTAACATACCTATTCTGGGCCTCAGATAACCCCCTCTGATATTATTCAAACCTCAACACACCAAAGCCTACCCACACAGCTTCCCTCTATCTCCAGACGCTCCCCTCCCCGCGGAACAACCTCCATCAAACACACATGTTTGATTCTACTGCACATAACCCACATAGCTGACATTCTTTCAAACTCAAATCAAATGCTCACATTGCACAAAAACTGCGTGGATTACGTTCTCTCCAACTCAAATCATTGATGACGTTGCACAAAACCTGCATAGCTGACACTCTCTCAAACTCAAATCAAATGCTAACATTGCACAAAAACTGCAAGGCTGACATTTTCTCAAACTCAAATCAAATGCTAACATCGCACAAATCCTGCGTGGCTTACGTTCTCTCCAACTCAAATCATTTTATGACGTTGCACAAAACCTGCGTGGCTTACGTTTTCTCAAACTCAAATCATTTGATGACGTTGCACAAAACCTGCATAGCTTACATTCTCTCAAACTCAAAACATTTGATCACATGCACGAAATTTGCGTGGCTTACATTATCTCAAAACTCCCCGGCTCAAATCAACCTCAATCCCAGTGCAACAATCGCATTACCTGTGTGACTCATATTGAGGCTTTGAAGGGATGTGCTGGCCGCCAACGCCTGTGCAATTTTACTGCAGCTCTGTGATTAAGACAGCAAAAAAGCGCCATTTTTAGAGGCTTTTAAGAGATTTGGTGGCCGCCAACGCTGGTGCAATGTAACTGCAGCCCTGTGATTAAGACAGCAAAAAAGCGCCATTTTTTAGGGGCTTACAAGGGATGTGCTGGCCGCCAACGCTGGTGCAATGTTACTGCAGCCCTGTGGTTAAGACAGCAAAAAAGCGTTATGTTTTATTAAAGGCTCTGAAGGGATGTGCTGGCCACAAATGCCTGTGCAATTTTACTGCAGCCCTGTGATTAAGACAGCAAAAAAGCGCCATTTTTTAGAGGCGTTTAATGGTTTTGCTGGCCACCAACGCTGGTGCAATGTTACTGCAGCCCTGTGATCGATACAGCAAAAAACCACCATAATTAATAGGATCCTGCATTGCTTGCACAGGCATGCAAGATGAAAGCCACTAGTTTCGAACAAGGGGCAGCATAAAATAAGGATAACCTACACTAAGTATACCTACGCATGCAATTGCCTCATTGATGCTGCCTCTCATGTGTTGCACACATACAGGCTTGAGTAGTGCTACACACACAACATGCTCACATAACACAAGTGCTCTACACACAAGTGCTCTACACACAACATGCTCACATAACACAAGTGCTCTACACACAACATGCACACATAACACAAGTGCTCTACACACAACATGCTCACATTACACAAGTGATACACACACAACATGCACACGTAACAAAAGTGCTGCACACACAAGATGCACACATTACACAAGTGAGACACACACAACATGCTCACATAACACAAGTGCTGCACACACAACATGCACACATAACACAAGTGATACACACACAAGATGCACACATAACACAAGTGCTCTACATACAACATGCACACGTAACACAAGTGATGCACACACAACATGCACACATAACACAAGTGATACACACACAACCTGCACAGATAGCACACATACACACATAGGACGTAACATACACCTTAAGCCCTGAGTGTTGCAAGAAGTGCCTGCACACACACACACACATACACACACATACACACACGAGCCGCAAAACGCAATTGCACACACCTCAGGCCCCAGTGTGTTGTGTGAAACGTCCAGGTTCTTCAGCACAGAAGACTGGCGGACCAAAATAGCGGCAGAGGCAGCGCCAGGAGCACTCAGGCCACACTCACACACACACAGGCTTGTGATGCTGCTGTTCCTGCTCAGGGCCTGCTTGGGTGGACGTGCATTGTGTGTGTGTATGTATGTGTGTGTATGTGTGTTTGTGTGTGTGTATGACACACAGGCTAGTAATGCTGCTGTTCTTGCTCAGGGCCTGCCTTTGCTATGCGCTCTTATGTTGTGTACGGTCATTTCCTACTGAGTCTCTCACTTTTTCTCTCACTTCACACAGGGCCTGCCTTTGCTATGCGCTCTTAAGTTGTGTACGGTCATTTTCTACTGAGTCTCTCACTTTTTCTCTCGCTTCACACAGGGCCTGCCTTTGCTATGCGCTCTTATGTTGTGTACGGTCATTTCCTACTGAGTCTCTCACTTTTTCTCTCACCTCACACAAGGCCTGCCTTTGCTAAGCGCTCTTAATGTTGTGTACAATCATTTCTTACTGAGTTTCTCACTTTTTCTCTCACCTGACACAGGGCCTGCCTTTGATAAGCGCTCTTTTGTTGTGTACGGTCATTTACTACTGAGTCTCTCACTTTTTCTCTCACTTCACACAGGCCTGCCTTTGCTATGCGCTCGTATGGCCTTGGACAGTTATTTAAATTAAGCACCTCACTTTGAACAGTCATTTTTATTGAGCACCTCACTTTGTCTCTCAACTCTATACAGGGCTTGCCTTTAATATGCACCCCACTTATTATACAGTCATTGCATTGAACCGTTCAGTTTTTCTCTCACATCTCACACAGGGCCTGCCTGTGATTTGCACTTTAGCTTTTTGTACAGTATTTGTATTGAGTCCCGCAGCGTAGTGTCACCCATTACCTCACACAGTGTCTGCATGTCTGAATCGCACATCGGATTGCCCTTCAAATCCAAGACCTGGGATCAAAGAGTGAGCGATGCATTCCATGAGAGAGGCAACAGGAGGCTGTGTGCGCGGAAGTTTTTGGGGTATGAAGTGATGATTTTGTGGGTGAGAAGCAAATTCATGGGTATGAAGTGATGGTTTCTTGGGTATGAATTGATGGTTTCATAGGTATGAAGTGATTACTGCCAATTGATAGGTATAAAGTGATGGTTTCATGGGTATGAGGCAATTGTCATGGGTGTGGAGTGATAATTTCATGAGTACGAAGTATGAAGTGATTACTGCCAATTGATAGGTATGAAGTGATTACTGCCAATTGATAGGAATGAAGCAATTGTCATGGGTGTGAAGTGATAATTTTTTGAGAACGAAGTATGAAGTGATTGCTGCCGATTAATACACGGTTTCGGGGGTACAAAGTCAAAGTGACAACTGTCAATCGATACACGGTTTTGGGGGTACAAAGTCAAAGTGACTACTGTCAATCGATACACGGTTTCGAGGGTACAAAGTAAAAGTGACTACTGTCAATCGATACACGGTTTTGGGGGTACAAAGTCAAAGTAATTATTGCCAATTGATACACGGTTTTGGGGGTACAAAGTCAAAGTGACTACTGTCAATCGATACACGGTTTTGGGGGTACAAAGTCAAAGTGATTACTGCCAATTGATACACGGTTTTGGGGGTACAAAGTCAAAGTGATTACTGCCAATTGATACACGGTTTTGGGGGTACAAAGTACAAAGTGATTACTGCCAATTGATACACGGTTTTGGGGGTATAAAGTACAAAATCAAAGTTACTACTGCTAATTGATATACGGTTGCGGGGGTACAAAGTCGAAGTGACTACTGTCAATCGATACACGGTTTTGGGGGTACAAAGTCAAAGTGACTACTGCCAATTGATACACGGTTTTGGGGGTACAAAGTCAAAGTGATTACTGCCAATTGATACACGGTTTGGGGGTACAAAGTACAAAGTGATTACTGCCAATTGATACACGGTTTTGGGGGTACAAAGTACAAAGTCAAAGTGACTACTGCTAATTGATACACCGTTGCGGGGGTACAAAGTCAAAGTGACTACTGTCAATCGATACACGGTTTTGGGGGTACAAAGTCAAAGTGATTACTGCCAATTGATACACGGTTTTGGGGGTACAAAGTACAAAGTCAAAGTGACTACTGTCAATCGATACACGGTTTTGGGGGTACAAAGCCAAAGTGACTACTGTCAATCGATACACGGTTTCGAGGGTACAAAGTAAAAGTGACTACTGTCAATCGATACACGGTTGCGGGGGTACAAAGTCAAAGTGATTACTGCCAATTGATACATGGTTTTGGGGGTACAAAGTCAAAGTGATTACTGCCAATTGATACACGGTTTTGGGGGTACAAAGTACAAAGTCAAAGTGACTACTGCTAATTGATACACCGTTGCGGGGGTACAAAGTCAAAGTGACTACTGTCAATCGATACTCGGTTTTGGGGGTACAAAGTCAAAGTGATTACTGCCAATCGATACACGGTTTCGAGGGTACAAAGTCAAAGTGACTACTGTCAATCGATACACGGTTGCGGGGGTACAAAGTCAAAGTGACTACTGTCAATCGATACACGGTTTTGGGGGTACAAAGTCAAAGTGATTACTGCCAATTGATACACGGTTGCGGGGGTACAAAGTCAAAGTGATTACTGCCAATTGATACACGGTTTTGGGGGTACAAAGTACAAAGTCAAAGTGACTACTGCTAATTGATACACCGTTGCGGGGGTACAAAGTCAAAGTGACTACTGT
>Ga0307947_1003793_pt1 | contig 12068 bp, 12 predicted proteins | sample OrgLakmetagen232_FD_201840 | JGI IMG/M metagenome (GOLD analysis project Ga0307947, IMG submission 201840) | Saline water microbial communities from Organic Lake, Antarctica - #232 | ecosystem: Environmental > Aquatic > Non-marine Saline and Alkaline > Saline | place: Antarctica: Organic Lake...
TGCGGTGTGCCTAACACTAATTGCGCTTTGTGCCTAATACTATAGAAAAAAAGCTTAGTTGTGCGCTGTGCCTAACCGGAATTGTGCGGTGTGCCTAACACTAATTGTGCGTTGTGCCTAGTACTATAGAACAAAAGCTTAGTTGTGCGCTGTGCCTAACACTAATTGTGCGTTGTGCCTAATACTATAGAACAAAAGCTTAGTTGTGCGCTGTGCCTAACCGGAATTGTGCGCTGTGCCTAACACTAATTGCGCTTCGTGCCTAATACTATAGAACAAAAGCTTAGTTATGCGGTGTGCCTAACAGGAATCGTGCGTTGTGCCTAATACTATAGAACAAAAGCTTAGTTGTGCGCTGTGCCTAACCGGAATTGTGCGGTGTGCCTAACACTAATTGTGCGTTGTGCCTAATACTATAGAACAAAAGCTTAGTTGTGCGCTGTGCCTTACAGGAATTTTGCGGTGTGCCTAACACTAATTGCGCTTTGTGCCTAATACTATAGAAAAAAAGCTTAGTTGTGCGCTGTGCCTAACCGGAATTGTGCGCTGTGCCTAACACTAATTGCGCTTCGTGCCTAATACTATAGAACAAAGCTTAGTTATGCGGTGTGCCTAACAGGAATCGTGCGTTGTGCCTAATACTATAGAACAAAAGCTTAGTTGTGCGCTGTGCCTAACCGGAATTGTGCGGTGTGCCTGACACTAATTGTGCGTTGTGCCTAATACTATAGAACAAAAGCTTAGTTGTGCGCTGTGCCTAACCGGAATTGTGCGGTGTGCCTAACACTAATTGTGCGTTGTGCCTAATACTATAGAACAAAAGCTTAAGTGTGCGCTGTGCCTAACAGGAAATGTGCGCTGTGCCTAATACTATAGAACAAAAGCTTAGTTGTGCGCTGTGCCTAACCGGAATTGTGCGGTGTGCCTAACACTAATTGCGCGTTGTGCCTAATACTATAGAACAAAAACTTAGTTGTGCGCTGTGCCTAACCGGAATTGTGCAGTGTGCCTAACACTAATTGTGCGTTGTGCCTAATACTATAGAACAAAAGCTTAATTGTGCACTGTGCCTAACAGGAATTGTGCGCTGTGCCTAATACTATAGAACAAAAGCTTAGTTGTGCGCTGTGCCTAACCGGAATTGCCTAACACTAATTGTGCGCTGTGCCTAATACTATAAAGGAAAAGCTTAGTTGTGCGCTGTGCCTAACCGGAATAGTGCGCTGTGCCTAACACTAATTGTGCGTTGTGCCTAATAATATAAAACAAAAGCTTAGTCGTGCGCTGTGCCTCATAGTTGGCTCATGGCAGAGGGCTTAGCTTGGCCACATGCCACGGCTCTGCAGTGACGCCACGGTTCTGCTGTGATGGTGCTTTCTTTGCTTTGCAACTTTCAAAGCTTGAAAAGCAGGCACGTGCACTGCCAAGCAACAAGAACTTGTTTCTCAACCTTATCACAGATTATTCCATGAATTTTACCATCTCTGCTCAGATCACACCTTAATGGTTGCGTAATGTAGAAAGAAGACTTTAGTCATATTTGTTTTGTTATGAAAGGTTGTTGGATGTGGGTGTGGGTGTGGGTGTGGGTGTGTATGCGAGCGTGTGTGATTATGCCTGTGTAAGTGTGGGGGAAGAGGGGGCAAGTGTGTGGGTGTGTGTGTAAGAGTGTGAGTGTGAGTTTTGTGCTTGCATGACTGACATCCGCTCATAGGCACGCACTGCACTACATGGACGACAGGGATAGCAGTATATTGACGCTCCAGGCTATTCCTTCCCTGCTCTCTGCAGGACTTGCGCCATGGGTGTGTGTACAATGTTGGATGTTGACGCTCCAGGCTTTTCTTCCCCTGCCCTTTGCAGGACTTGCGCTGTGGGTTTGTGTACTATGTTGGATGTTGACGCTCCAGGCTTTTTTTCCCCTGCCCTTTGCAGGACTTGCGCTGTGGATGTGTGTACCATGCTGAATGTTGACGCTCCAGGCTATTCCTCCTGTGCTCTTTGCAGGACTTGCGCGATGGGTGTGTGTACTATGTTGAATGTTGACGCTCCAGGCTTTTCTTCCCCTGCTCTCTGCAGGACTTGCGCCATGGGTGTGTGTACTATGTTGGATGTTGACGCTCCAGGCTTTTCTTCCCCTGCCCTTTGCAGGACTTGCGCTGTGCATGTGTGTACTATATGTTGAATGTTGACGCTCCAGCCTATTCCTCCTGTGCTCTTTGCAGGACTTGCGCGATATATTGAAGGTTGACGCTCCAGATGGGTGTATGTACTATGTTGAATGTTGACGCTCCAGGCTTTTCTTCCCCTGACCTATGCAGGACTTGCGCTGTGCATGTGTGTGCTATATGTTGAATGTTGACGCTCCAGCCTATTCCTCCTGTGCTCTTTGCAGGACTTGCGCGATGGGTGTGTGTACCCCCGCCTCCACGACATTCGCGCCATCAGCACAGCCATAGCGTGTGCAGTGCTCAAGAGTGCGCATGAGGAGGGATTGACACAGGGCAGGTGAGGCCTTTTATTTAAGGGAGCCTGGGCTTGAGCTTGTCCAACAATCTGTCGGAGAGAGAGCAAGAAACTTTTTGTAAAGACCCTGTAGATAATGTTATAGACCCTCAGACCACCCCCCTTCCGGGACCATCTCCCCTCCCCCACCCGAATGCACGTCTAAATTGACCTGCACATATATTCAATCAAAAGTTTCAGGCGTCAGGGTCCCCGAGTATGTATTGGAACCCTAAGTGGAAATTTTTGTTTGCGGTGCGCTGTATGGAGAATGAGTTGCATGTATTGAAGGTTTTGCTTATATGCGTAGCGCGTTTGCTTACCTTTGGTATTAAGATTCTCTGATTTGTACCTCAACATAAAAGCCTAGAAATCAGAGGTCAGGCTAGACCTCTAGGGGTTATGTTTGAATCTGCTTGTTGCCTTGTAAAGAGACTCCTTACACTTTGGTCAGGCTAAACTCTTAGGTTTCAAGATTCAAATCCACCTGGTGAAGCAAGTAAGCCTCTTTACATCCCTATTCTCCTGGCGGCGGTCTCAATTTCCTGAATAAATGTTTGGGTGATACCACCACTTGCGTGAATCCATTCCTGCAACTGTTGTGCATTTTGGGGTTAGAAATTCAGGAGTTTACCCTTGGCAAAGTAAATCAAGGAGGGACCAAGAGCTAAAGCCTCTCCCAGCCACACTCTTTTTTTACAAGCGCTCACTGTGGACTTCCAAACAGAGAAAAGGATATGGAAAAAACGCATCGTCTACTTCCTCATTCACTCCTTGCTGCTTTTGCTGCAGGTGCTTGGAATGGCTCGGCAAAGGAGACCAGGCCCTGGCCAATTGGGTGAGAGCACTCATGTTTGTGCCCGTCTACTCCTCGTTGGTGCACCTACCCACGGGCGTAGGAGAGTGAGATGTATTTGTGGGTTGGGGTGGGGTGTTAGGGTCTTAGAGTCATGAGTCTGCTGTAAAGGGAGGTCTGTGTCAGACACATAAAAGTGCACCTCACGGATGATCTGGGACAGCAGTTTGCCTTGTCCTTATACGGTCCGTGTATCATAATTTGTACGGTCCGTGTATCATCAGACAGGCGCTGATGTTTGAGTGCTTGTCATGATTCCAACCCCCTAGATTAATTAATTCTGGTCTTACAGTGGAATAACAGAGGGTGACATCCAGTCATCAGGTTGGGGCTTAAATACAGTGTTTGGGTGTCACCTGGCAGTGTTTAGATGTTTGGATGCTTGTCCTGTCTGACAGTGGGACAACAGAGGGTGACATCCAGTCATCAGGTTGGTGCCTAAATACAGTGTTTGGGTGTCACCTGGCTGTGTTCAGATTCTTGTCTCGTTGGAAGCCCTGAAACATGTGGCTCTTACCGTACAAGGGTCACAAAAGGGCATGTGAACATCAGCCACATCACTGTTTGGACGCTGGATCTGAGTGCACCCCCCCCCCCTAAGTGTAGTAACCCCCCGAATGTGTAACTTTCATCTTTAATTATGGCGTGGAAGAGTTTGCTGAAGTGTTGGTACCCCCCAAAGGATCCTTCCCCTTGGGTATGAGCTGTTGGCACAATTTGAGGCCTGTTTGACATTCGTGTGTGGGTTGTGTCGCTGTCACTGTGCCACTGTCAATGTGTTGCATCAGTGAACAGAGTTGTTCGATCCCTTGATTGGAATGCAACCCTCTCATAATCCAAACATAACTTGTGGCTGTGAATGAGGTGTACACCTACACATTGGTACAAAGAGATGTATGGCAGCTTAGATAGGGGTTTTAAGTCATTGGCAAATGTTTGTGTAATGCTTGATGCCTTCGACTATTCAGGATCTGTTATTGGAACACATGATATCACCCTTTTCGACCTGTAATTATGGCTTATCTATGGAATGCTTTTTATTTATTGAGATTAGTTCTGCATTCTTGCAAGGTGATTCAGTTTCCTTTCTGTGTTAAATACATAGAACTGTAAGACGTAGTCAAAGGATGGAAGGCGAAGAAGAACGCAGACAGGAGTGTTAACACTTTTGGCGAGGATTAGAAAAGGATGCTGCTTTGTGGCTCAAGTTGGCGTCCGACAGATGCAGATCTTCGCATCATCCCACCTGGAAAATACAAAAGGAAGGGATTTTAATGGGGTTAGGTGGTTAGGATGAGATGCACGACCAAGATTATTGCTCAGCAAGGCTGTGTGAGAAAAAGTACGAAGGCAAATACCACTCCCCACTGGTGTGGCACATTAATAAAAAAAAGGAGCCAATGTTGTACCAAGGGGTTACAAGGATGGCCTACAGCCCAAGACTCTGGCTGATGGCAATTGGCTGGTGAAACAAAATCAACCAGTGTCGAAAATTGAAACTGAATCGGACACAAACTTGAGGAGTCTGTATGAGTCTTGATTCAGGAATGCATTTATTTTAATGCAATGTTGTACCAGGTACCTTAAACTTTCCCCACCACAAAGAAAAGGAAGAGATCAATGGGGATCAGAAGGGTTGCAGGATTCACTTGTTCCCGGCTCCTTATATTACATCTGGTCTGTCAAACCTTTGTGATTGCAAACGCAATCAGTGGAAACCCTCCAGCCAGCCTATGCTACCTAAAGGAAGGAAGAAAGCACTCAGAACTCAGAAATTAGAATAGACATGCACATATCAAATGTATTGCCATATTGCCATAGCTGCTGTGAACCCTAATATATGAAAATTCATATATGTATGCATAAATCTGTGCTTTGTACGTAGCTACAAGTTTGCATGGGTGCATGTTTGCACACACATATGCTTGTGCGTGTGCGTGTGTGTGCGTGTGTGTGTATGTGTGTGTGTGTGTGTGTTGTGTGTGTGTTTGTGTGTGTGTCAACATGTGCAATATGCTATTCGTGCGCACATGCATGGTTCTTTTCCATTGCATCGTGAGATGCAGTAGGCTACCACCAGGGAAACTCTCACAACTGCACCAAGGCCAGGCAAAGGAAAAACAAGGGCAGTATTAAACTAAGCTTAAGTTGAGAGCAAGTTGTGAGGACCAAGGAAGTAAAAAGATGGAGAAACAACAGAGAAACACACACAAAGCAGGAGTGATAAAGTGACATATCATAATTGCTGCACTGCAAGAAAAGAAAAGAAAACTACGCAGGCAGTGAAAACCACTCCCCACATTAAATTAGGAAAAGGAGCCACTTTGGTACGGAGTACCGCAAGGCTCCTCCACCGCAAAAAGGATAGGAAAAATCAATGGGGATCAAGAGGGTTGCAGGCTTGGCCTGAAACCGGCTCCTGATGAGAGTTGATAACAATAGTGGAAAGGGCACGTCTGGTATGGACAAGTTTAGCAGAAAAGTTCACAGAGTGCACATGGAGCTCGGAGGCAAACTTCTTAATTCTTTGAGAATCAAGACCCAGTTTCTTGAAAGGCTGCAGAGTGTGATTGTGTAGATGGTGCCACCAGCACCCAAAAGGATGATGTGGAGGGTTACGAAGGCTCCTTGGAGAATGTTGCAGAGATCTTTGTGCTGTTCCTTTGCGGCGTTCAGCTGGTTCTGAGGTATGGTGTCCTCACAATACTTGATCTCGACGAGGTGGGCACTTCTATAACCAATGCTTATTCAACTCATTTCGTCAAGTCATCTGGCTTGAATGCAAAAGCAAAGTTTCATTATAGGTGTCGCGCCGATTTTTGTTGAGGTCTTTAGGTCGGTGCTGTCTGGGGTTGGTGCGTGGCTGTACTTGTGGCTGGCGGTGCTGCTAGGATGCTCCCAGTCTCCCTCAGTTGCCCCCTGCCACTCCGAAAAACCAACCCCCCTGCAGTAGTTTGTTGTTCTTGTGTACTTGCAGAGATTGGAGTAACCAGCACAAAATCAGGGCGGCTGGAGGTAAATCTGTCTTTATCTGGGAAGCGGGGTGGGATGAGCCATTTGGGAGCAATTCTACTTTCAGCTGTTTCAGAATCTGGATAGGTATTTTGTATGGTTATCCGTTCGTTGCTGCCTATGTCTATGGAGACAACACATGATCCTAAGGAGCCTGTTTTGCTGATAGCCTTCAAGATCATGCGGCATGCTAAGTTGTGTCTTTAGGTGATCATGTTCCTTATTTGCTCGTGTTGGCACCCAGAAAGAATGTGCAGGGCACTGTCTACTTGTGGGCAGAGGGGGCAAGTTTGACTTGTTGAGAGTTTGAACAATACCGCATGTTTTTAATTGTATAGGGTGCCTGTTCTGTATTTCATAATGATACTTTTGGTCTTGAAGGGAACATCGGATGATGTTAGGTAAGCATTGCTAGTGGCTCCATTGGCAGTGTCGTCCTTTATGAGGGTCTGGTAGTACGCATGGTAGTTCGCTTTAGTTTAGGCATTTCCTAGTTTATGGAGAAGATGCACATATGCTTGAAGGGCGTCACGGTGGTTTGGTAGGTACCAAAGCTTTGGGGGAGGAGAATGGGCCATATTTGTTGTATGGGTTTGATTATGGGTTTGTGTTTGGTTTTCTGTCCTCTTTTGTAAGGTTGCCTACTGACGGTACACAGTGGACGGAGTAAATAGACGGTGAAGCCTGCTTGCTTGTATACCGGCAATACGACAGAACCAGGCCCCAACCTCCCCCTTCGTTAACGGAGGAATGCCCCTTTTCTAAGAGATAGTCTGGGCTGACTGTGTGTCGGGGTGCCTTTGCTTGCTGTGAGTTGCACCTCTGCTAGGGTGAAAAAACACTTGGTGTTTGTTGGCTAACTTGCTGTGGCTTGAACATCACGGGAGTGTGGACTGAGATGGTTGAGTTTCTACGTATGTGCAGCAACCAGCTAGGCCAGGATGGGGCTCAAACAACCTAAAAACTTGAGGCGAAGATTTTTCCTTCCAACACTTTTCTGTGCTTTTCTTAGAACGTACGTGCTGGTGCACTGTCGTAAGTCCGTAAGTCAAATGTTAAATTTAGACACAGCTTCCAATTTGTTTGCATGAACAGTCATGGGTCTCCAATGTGGCGCTCCGTTCCTCCCCTTGGGTTATACATTCTGGTGTTCAGTTAAGACGCCTGAACTGCTTGTTGTGGCTCTCTATCAGGCTCTATTTATTGTTTCAGGTTTTGCCTTTCATCATTCATTCATCACCTCTTACTTTTAACTTTCCCAAGAGACCAATATGGCACCGGCTGAGACCAGTTCTTTTTTACAACCTTATGTTTACTTTATGCTGGCTGATCCAGCAACGCCTATCAGCCCAGCATATGTGGTCGGCTGTCATTTACTTTGTTTAGGCTCTGTCCTAGCAAGGGGTGGTGCTACAACTCTTTGTACAGACCTACCATCGGCTACTTTCAGCATTTGGCACTTCTATAACCAATGCTTATTCAACTCATTTCGTCAAGTCATCTGGCTTGAATGCAAAGCAAAGTTTGGCTTTGGAGAGCCACAACAAGAACATGTGGGCAGGCGGTGGCAAAGGGGTTGCTATCATTGCTGCCAATGCTTGCGCGGATTATCTGAGCATGTTTGCAGTCTCCACCAGCTTGCAATGTGTTTGGGTGCGGTGTGACAAGGCCTTGTTTGGCTTTGGAGAAGATGTCATGTTGTGCGCAGTTTACACCGATCCTCAAAGCCAGGCTTTTACACTTGCTCACGTCACTAACTCTTTTTCCTTTCTTTTTGACGAGCTTGCTTGTGGGTGGCTCCTCATTTTTTGCTGTGTGGCGGCTTAAATGCCAAAGTAGGAGGACTGAGTGAGGTAGGTCTTCTGATGGCGCACCCTGCCCTGCAATTGGCCCGTCGCTGTGAGTGTAGAGGTGTAAATGCTGCTGGCAGATTGTTAATTGACTATGCTGGTGCAGCTGAGTGTGTTTTGGGCACGGGCAGGGTGCTGGGTGATGTTGGGCAAGCCACCTTTGTTGGCTCACCTGGGACAGACAGTTGCTAGTAGGCCTGACCACGTGATTGTCTAGTAACATGTATGGAGCTGCTCAGAGTGCCCGCATTGCGCCAGTGCGGCACATAAGTGATCACTGTACGATGAGCTTGGTCTGTTGTGTTGACGACGTGAGCTTTAATGCTGACTGGACATTGCAAACTGCGCATGTGTGTAGCTCTGGGGGATGTGGTACCAATTCTGTATTGAATTGGAACCTAGAGCGTGTTGGGATTTATGACGAAGTCTTGGCAGACAGTACAGTGATGCAAGACCAATTTGCTCAAGCACTTGAGGAGAGGGATCATGAGAAAGCGTGCTTCTGCCTACGTTCTATGATTGTGCATGCTGCTAGCAATTTCAGAGTGGGTATGGGTAAACAAATCAGTGTCTGTGCTCCTTTGTGTGGTAAAATTAGAGTGCGCGACCCGCCTTGGTTTGACGCCCATTGCAAAGAGAAGCGACGTTTGTTTAGGACAGTGGTGCAGGATGGTCAGGCTGTACATGCGTGCAAGTTTGATAAAGAAGAGTACCGTATGCAAACGAGACGAGCTAAGCGTGCATATACTAAGTGCCAGAAGGCTGCCTTTCTGGACAAGTTATTCAACAAAAAACCTGAGCTACACGCTGTGCTACGTCAGCCTAAATGCACGCAGCCAACGCCACTGACGCAACCAGCCTGGAATGCTTATCTTAATCGGCATTTCCGTCCATGCATCAGCAGCAAGAGGTGTGCGACCGCGAGGTCTGGTGGTGGGGAGTGGCTTATCAGCTAAAGATATGGTGGTGCCGCTTGGACGTAACCATCCCCCCCCAGAAGATCTGCTACAACAAGGTGCTCAGAATGATTGAATGCCTGCTCCTGACACTATTGATCCCTCGAGTAGCGATACCATGCTTGCCTTGGTGGCTGAGCAAATGGGAAAGATGAACGGACGTGCTTCCCCAGGATTTGATTGCGTGGCTGCTTCCTATATTAAGAATGCTGTAGTGGTTCGGCCAAATCCTGATGGGCGTGGTAGTGAGCGTGTTAACATCTTAGCACCTTACATTGCTCAGTTGTTCAATCTGCTGTATGACAAGGTCTGCATCCCTGCGTGCTGGAAGCAAGCGAAGCTTAGCCCTCTGTATAAGAAAATCCCCTTTTGGACCCCAACTAGTAACGCATGTTGGCTGTCGTCAGTGGCACTATGTATCGTATGTATGCCAATGCTATTCACTCGTTGCTTACTGAGTGGTGTGTGGCAACTGGCCACTTATCATTCTTGATTTGCTACCCCTTTCTCTAAAAATGAGCGTATGTCGATTAATGTACCACGGTATCTTCATCTTAAACTGTCCAAACATGTTATGCGCAACATAAGTAGATTCCGCTTGCATGCGCATACTTTAAAAGTTGAGGCAGCAGCGTGGCTTAAAAATGGTTCTTGCGTATGTGACCATTGTCCTGGTGAAGATGATCATGTTCAGAACGAGGTGCATGCTCTTTTATTTTGCCAAGACCATCGAGTTTGTGAGCTGAGGAAACACTTTTCCGTCCTGTTTACACCTTTTTTTGAGGACTTTTCAGCAGCCCAACCCTTTTTGCTGCAACAGGTCAACAACCAACTTGCTCATGATTTCCTTTCTCAGCAAAACAATAGACTTTTTCTTTTTCTTTCTGAGCTTATGGATTTATTTGTGGCTGGCCGAGACCAGTCATCAGCCGATCAGATAAACAACCTTGCTGACGGCCACCCCCCACTGTAACCATTAAACATTTGCATAATTGCCAGAACTTCCTGCCTGTTGGGTTGGTGCTTAAGATTACAGAAGGGTGATCCACATAGAATTCAGACAATACTAGACTCAACTACTAACATCCTGAAAAGGGTTCTCACACAATGCTTTTAAGCAAAAGAAGAAGGCACATAACCATGACAAAAGCACTCTCTAATGCAAGCAGGCTGGAACACTGCAAATATGGGGCCTCACTATGTTTGCTGACCTTCAACTTGTCTCGTGTATAATTGTAACAGCGAATGATTAAAAAAACATTTGAAATCTAGTTCAAGGGCTACAATCTTCCTGTACGTATCACCAGCCCCTGCCGTGCTTGGCTAAAATCGGAGTGAGCGATAAAAAAAACTTCCTATTGCTCTTCTATGCTGACAAGGCAGTGCTTCCCCTGACATCCACAAGAAACTTCACTCCAGATTGTTTTGACACAATTTGCAATTTGTTTTGGAACAAAAAAGCGCATGCAATTGCCCCTTTCACGCTGTCGGGCAGCAGTGCAAGCTGCTATTATAGCAACTTGAGCACATGCTGGGACTGGGACATCATTTTTAAAGTGCAGACTTACAGTCCTCAGCTCTGTGAAGCCTTCCACGGCCTCCAAAACACTGCTGTGCACAAAGCTAGAATTTTCAACTTCAAATTGTGTGATGCCAGGGAAATGCGTGGATAGGTTAGACGTCGTTTGCCTTGAGCTCCATGTCTAATAGACGTAAACAACGAAGGCCTATCGACACAGGAGCATGGCTTGGGAGATACTCGGCCAAACATGTCATGTCAACACCGCTTAGTTGCAGATCTGCAACATTAAAGGATATAAAGGGTGACGTGGCCAGCTTGTGTAAGGCAGCTAGCGCACCTTCATCATCAAAGGAGACTTCAACACACATAACGTCCACAGTAATAAGGCCGGGCATAAGAGTAGGATCAGGAAGATTGTCACTGTAACAATGTGACATTGAAATTGCTTTCAAAGATTGAGATTTAAGCTCACTTATATCACTTTCACAAAGCTCATCTATATCACTTTCACGAAAACCAGCGAATTGCAAAACTTGCAGTTTTGAGCAGCCCTGCAATACGGCTTTTAAGCCTGTAAATTTGTCTCTAAGGCTGTTTACACAAAGCTCTGTCAAATTACACAAACTGCTGAGCGGTGCCACATCGGCAATCCAGTCAGCGCTTAGTGTCAAAGAATTCAGACTTGTGAGGTGCATTAGCCCCGTAATGTCCTCTGCTTCCATAAACATACCTTTGTGTCTTATGCTTAATGATTGCAATTGAAGGCATACCCGGGAGTGATAGAATAGCTGACCGTTTGGGCGTGGACAGCCGATGATTGCCATGTGCTTCAGGTTGGGAAAAGCTCCCTGGAGGCACTGAACAAGCCTAGTGGCATGGGTGTCAGTGATTGCGCAGTTTTCCTGTGCGTGGTGGTGGGAAAAGTGTTCAAAAATGGTCAAGAAAATAAGAGGTGCTAACACACAGGAAAAGTGTGTGCAACCATGAGGGTATGCATGCGGAACTGTATGCATCATTTCACAGCAAACACGACTGCATGGCTGTACCCATACTCACGCCAAGTGTGAGCGTGGTAATCTCCAAGAGCTGCATCATGTCTGGATTCCCTGAAAAACGTGTGGCATGCCACATGAAGGCTTGATGGAGCTGCAGGAGCAGATCTAGGCAGTGCCTGTCTTCCTGGATTTGCCTCTCTTCCTCCTCAAGCTCATCTTCCTCCTCTTCACGTGCAAGGCCAGCAACCACCAACTCACGAATTGGGGCCCCCCTTGGCACGGATGCCAGCTGAGAGGCTATGCTCCCAAACTGCTCCTCATCTTGCTGCAGTGTCAGCTTGCGCAAATGCAGAGTGCAGCAGTGTACAGTGT
>Ga0307947_1003796_pt1 | contig 12063 bp, 9 predicted proteins | sample OrgLakmetagen232_FD_201840 | JGI IMG/M metagenome (GOLD analysis project Ga0307947, IMG submission 201840) | Saline water microbial communities from Organic Lake, Antarctica - #232 | ecosystem: Environmental > Aquatic > Non-marine Saline and Alkaline > Saline | place: Antarctica: Organic Lake...
TAACACCTGCTTAACACACACACACACACACACACACACACACACACATACACACACACAAACACACACATTGGCATACACACATACACACATATATACACACTCATTGGCATGCGTATATATGCCCGCACCCCCCCTTACCCACACACAAGGACACACACACATAAGCATGCGCACACAAACACACACAGATACACACGCACACACGTGTGCACACATGTGCATACGTTAACCTGTATATGCTCGGACCCCCCTTGCACAAGGACTGGACACACACAAACACACACGCACACATACACACATTCAAACACATACACAAATTCAAACACGCATACACGCACGTGCCTCCATCCTGTGCAGGTGCAGGTCGCCTGTGTACAAACTGCATCGCAGCGGCTGCCAAGGTGTGTGTGTGTGTGTGTGTGTGTGTGTGTGTGTGTGTGTGTGCGTGTGTGTGTGTGTGTTAATGGCTGCGAAGCTGGTGTGTGCTTGATTTAGTATAGAGAGCGTTTTTTTTATCAATTTCCAATGGCTATGCAATAACCGGTACAAGAAAGCCCCGTAATGAGGTAAAGGCCTTCATAGGGCTTTTGCACGTCAGTTAGAGCTCAAAGTTGGAGCCTGGAGCAGTTTAGGCTGCTGCTACTGCTTGCCTACCCCCATCACAAAAGTACAATTACGTTGGCCAAATGAGAAGCTTCATAATTTTACGTGAATCTGCTCAATACTGCAGGCTAATAATACACAAAGGACAATTCCTGATGACCTGGCGGCCAACATTGAGCAATTTTTTGACAAGGCTACTCTGAAGCAATGCTGTGGTGCGTGCTTTGAGTGGTGTGTGTGTGTGTGTGTGTGTGTGTGTGTGTGTCGGGGGTAGGGTAGCCAAATTTTAGAAAATGTAGCTTAATCTCATCACATCTTGGGAATGCCTTTTACTTGCATATTGCTACGTAAGTAGGTAAGGTAAGGCTATTTACGCCTCTGAAACACCTGAGCGGAAACGTACACAAAGCCTGCAACCAAGAAAACCTCGTACTACATAGAAGGGCTCCGCCCAATCGTCGATTTAGGCCCTAGTTGGTGCATTACGGTTAGCAAACCACTTTATGAAACTTGCGGGGATTGAGCCGAAGATTTTTCTGGAGTTTATTTATTATTAATAGTATGTATCGTGAATAGAACGGACTGAAAAGAGCTGCATGAAGTGTTTGGAGAATCCTTTGTGGTGCATTGCCTGGACAGGCATAGAACAAATCACTGCCCATTTCGGGGCGTCGAGAAATGATAAGGTCTGACACTTCCCTGAACAAGACTGTGACATCGTGATGTGCCATTTTTCGCGCTTACATTACACACAAATATTTATTTTCTTATACAAAAAACGGGGCCGATTTTCCAATTTTTTAGTTATTTCCAGGGGAAATCCCCTGATTTCCCCCCTAAAATGGACACCCTAGTTGCCGTCTAGGCTTCGACAGCAGTGACGCCGAGGTCATCCTGTGGTGTATGTATACAGTTCTCGCCGACCCTGCTGATATCTACTGGATTAGATAACCACTACCGTGCTGCCGTCATCGTCAGCTATGTTATAGAGCTAACACGTAACTCTGCGAGTACACTTCAAACTGCATTACAATTTTGGGGTGGGCGACTGTGTGTCAATTGCATGGCACATGCATCGCCACAGGGCTTACAAAGGGTGATCAACCTTCCATTTTTGCACATTTACTTTTAATTCACAAAGCTCATTCTTCTCTGAAATGTTCTGTTTCATGTGCTTGTTGGTACTCCCTATCCGTGGCATAGACATGAATTGGAACAATCAAAAAGCGACAGAAGGATTATTGACATCCATGTTCTGAATTTGATAGTTGTGGTAATCAATTAAAACATCCTAGTATTATAAGAGGTACCATTAAAGGGTATCCTATTACAGTCTTGAGAGAGCACACTGCTTGGAGATAGCCTGCTGAAAGAAAACTCTTGACCGAACCACTACGCGACAAGCGATTGAGCAGTATTCTTAGGGGTAAACTGTTGAAGGAGCTGCTGCGCATTTATTTTATTTGAGTTGTGCTTGTAGATCGAAACTCAGCTGTTTACACAGACAGACCATGACAGGTGTTGCATGCCCAGGCTAAGAGCATGCATGATGCTTGCTTGACGCAATTGCTGAGCACGACTTAAAAGGGAACCTGCTTGTTCGCACGTGCATATGTGACATCGTCATTCGCACGTGTATATACGATATCATCATTTGAACGTGTACATATGTATATACGATGTCGTCACTCACACGTGTAAGTATGATATCATCATTCAAACTTGTATATACGATATCATCTTACACACATGTATATACGATATCATTCACATTCGTACGTACGATATCATTCACACGATATCATTCTCACAATATCATTCACACGTGTAGATACGATATCATCATTCACACGTGTACGTACGAGATCATCATACACATGTGTACATACGAAATCATCATTCATGATGTTGTTTGTTTGTACTAATAACATTTAAAATGTGGAGAAAAGAGCCAAAATGTTGCGTGGGTGTATGTATTGCACAAAGCACAAAATTGGCAATTGTCGGGGTCACCCTTTTTAAGCAACTTAAAATTTTTTGCCTTTTTGCGATTTTTGGACCGTACCGTCAACCGTACCGTCATGCACCGTCATGACAGTTTCCAAATTCCAAAATGACGGTCTGACCGTCATTTACGGCGTCAACCGTCAGACCGTATTTTGACGGATCGTGCCGTCACACCGGCATTGCACAACCCTGTATATGACATCATTATTGAAGAGTGCAATGTTGTGACTATTAAAACGTGTATACCGTTTGTTTACGATCACTTCAGAAATCAATTAATTATTTATCCAGAAAACGAAATTTTTTATTACTGTACAACCCTGGATTCAATCCGCACCCCCCAAAAAATATTTAATTATGGCCAACCCCGCACATAACGCACCCCAAAATTAAATATTTTTGGCGACCCCGCACAACCACGCACCCCCCAAAAAGATATTTTTCAGCGAGTGCTGCTGCTGCTGTTGCTGCTGCTGCCAGGCCTGCTGCCGCTGCTGCTCCTGCCAGGGGGGCTGCTGGTGGCGCGCGGTGGGCTGCTGGGGGCGGGCGAGGGGGGCGGGGGGAGGCTCAGGGGGAGCCGGAAAGCCCAGTCCCAAAAACTGGGCACTCATCGCTCACAAAGTATATATTTTCACACCCTCCCGCACGTCACGCACCCCAAAATTAAATAATTAGTTTAGCTTCCCGCAGTCACCCCGCAGGGTCAAAAAAGATATTTATGCGGGGTGATATAAGGGTTGTACGGTAATTCTTGGAGGCCTCTCCGAACTGACTTCAAAGTGATAAATTAATGGTTTTGAGGGTAAAAATCAAAATGAGTCCAAGCGCGCCAGTGTGAACCCCCTGGCCGGGTTCTTGAAGCCTCAGCCACAGCTTCAGCCATAACTAACAGCAGTAGCAGTGCACAGGCAGCATTCACAGGGGGGCTTTCGAACTCAAAAACTAATTCCCGACAGGGCCCTCCCGAAGTGCCCTCGAACTCAAATATATAATCCCCAGACTCCCTCACGAACTGAAATCGAAAATTTAATTAATTATTTGAAAGTGTGGTCACGAACTGATCGTGAACGAACGGTATACGTAATCATCATTCACACGTGTAATACGATATCGTCATTCAAGCGTGTGTACGGGGTGCTCAGAGGTTTGATGAGTTCTGGTTCACAGTGGCTGTCGTGATCCTCGGCAAAGTTCAGCTGTCTGTGTGTTTGTGTGCGTCTGTGCAGAACACAAAACGAAACATGATGTCACATACTACGTACACATGCACAGGCTTAGGATGCCCAGAGACTCTTGACAAGTTCCAGTCCGTACTGATTGAGAGCTGCGAGGTATCAGACATCTCGTGGACGTTCCTCCCCTCAGATACACCCTTCAAGATTTATGGGATCATCAGCGATGTTATCGAGGATGTGAGTGTGCCCACGCGAGTTCTTCTCGCATGATGTAGATGAGCTCATACACGAATTACCTTTGAGTAATAATGTAAATTGCTGCTCGACCTAGTAGAGGCTACCAGGGGCTGTAGAGGGTGTTTATGGCTAGGGTGGGCCAGAACCATATATTTTTACGTATATACGGTGTACATACGGTAATCTAGGCAGAAATATCACCATACATACGGTCATATACGGTGTGCATGTATGGTTCTGGCCAACCCTATATATGGCCAATAGCCAGCCAATATTGTCATGTTCTACAACATCAAGCAGGGCAGTTATACGTGCTCAGCCTCAGTGTACTTATTCGCAACTACCAAAGTGGCTCCTTAATGAAGGTAAGGTTACATATACACTAAATATGCCTCTAGGGCACCTGAGCGGACACTCCTTAACAAATGTGGGGAGTGAATGGTTTTCACTGCCTGCGCAGTTTTCCTCTTATTATCTTTTGCACCACATTTACCTTTGATGTGATGTCATCAAGGGCTGCACCACGAAAGGCAGAGCAGTGTGCTAAAACCTGATCAACGCATTTGGTCCAACAGCCGTGTGTGACAATGCCGTGTGTGACAATGCCGTGTGTGACAACGCCGTGTGTGACAACGCCGTGTGTGACAATCAATGCCGTGTGTGACAATGCCGTGTGTGACGACGCCGTGTGTGACGACGCCGTGTGTGACGACGCCGTGTGTGACAATGCCGTGTGTGACGACGCCGTGTGTGACAACGCCGTGTGTGACAATGCCGTGTGTGACGACGACGACGTGTGTGACAATGCCGTGTGTGACAATGCCGTGTGTGACGAAGCCGTGTGTGACAGCTGTGTGTGACAACGCCGTGTGTGACGACGCCGTGTGTAGAATACAGTGTAGAATACAGCTGTGTGTGACAATGCCGTGTGTGACGACGACGCCGTGTGTGACGACGCCGTGTGTGACAATGCCGTGTGACAATGCCATGTGTGACGACGCCGTGTGTGACAATGCCGTGTGTGACATTGCCATGTGTGATGAAGCCGTGTGTGACAATGCCGTGTGTGACAATGCCGTGTGTGATGAAGCCGTGTGTGACAATGCCGTGTGTGACAATGCCGTGTGTGACGACGCCGTGTGTGACAATGCCGTGTGTGACAATGCCGTGTGTGACGACGCCGTGTGTGACAATGCCGTGTGTGAAGGCGCCCCGTGTGAGGACGCCATGTGTGCGAACACCGTGTGTGAGGACGTTTGTGACCATGCCGTATGTGACCACGCCATCAAAGAAACCGGCCATACGACACATGACTAGGGTTGGCCAGATCCGTATGTCAGGTTTTCAAATATCGCATATACGTATGTATTTGCCGTATATACCATATAATGCCAAGTGCATTATTCCGTATATACAAAGAAAATGAAACCCCTCAGAATTAAATCAAAATAGGGTCATTCTGCAGCTCTTGAAAAGCTACACACCTACATCCAATTTAATTGTGCCAAAAAATCAAAGTTTGAAGGGCTAAGCCTGTTTAAAGCCAAAAATACCCCTAAATGGCCACTTCCAGTGCAAAAAGAAACCCAAGTACCCTAATCACCAATAAAACATTGTGATTGATACAAAAACGTGCATCAAAACAAAGTGGGAAGTTGAGGGAATGCTTAATAAAAGGAGGAGGAAAGGGAAAAAATTATACGAATACGGATCTGGCCAACCCTACACATGATTGTTGTGTGCTTGTATTCTACTACACTGACAACAACGACAACAGTCACACAAAACATTTCGCAGCACCTTAATTTGCGCAGTTGTGTGACGACGCCACTGGCCATACGACACATGATTGTTGTGTGCTTGTATTCTACTACACTGACAACAACGACAACAGTCACACATGACATTTTTCTATGTACCTTAATTGCACAGTTGTGTGACGACGCCACTGGCCATACGACACATGACCTTTGTATTTGTGCATAAAAAACAGCAACAGTCCAGCGCACTCATGTATTTCCCACCATGCTTGCCTGCTCACAGACGTGTGATGCCGTTGAAGACTGGCCATACGACCCGGTCTGTGCCCCCCGTCGTCAGAACAGTGCTGCTGGTGGCATGCGTGTGTGCTCCGTGCACAACGACCCCCATGGTGGGTGATCTGCTAGCTGTGTGTGTGAGTGTGTGTGTGTTCCGTGCACAACGACCCCCATGGTGGGTGATCTGCTAGCTGTGTGTGAGAGTGTGTGTGTGTGTGTGCTCCGTGCACAACGACCCCCATGGTGGGTGATCTGCTGGCTGTGTGTGTGTGTTCCGTGCACAAGTGTGTCCTTTGACACAAGTGCATCCTTTGACACAAGTGCATTTTCTTACACAATTCAACCCCTCCCTCCATTGTGCCAATTTCACGTACGCAGTGAACAGGTTTGACCGCAGCTTGAACCAGGAGACTTGCAACTCAACGGGCACCATGATGCTGCACGAGAACGACTACTTCAAAATAACGGCACAAGCAGAGCCTGTACCAATTGATTCGGTGAGCATTGTGTTGAGAGTGAAAAGCGTGAGCTGCGTTATTGAAGAAGAAGAGCATGTGAGATGTGAGTTGAGAGTAAAAAGTGTGAGCTGCGTATTGAAGAATGGGAGCGTGTGAGATGTGTATTGAGAGGGAAAAGTGCAAGGTTGGCCAAAACCATACATTTTTAGAAAGTGTACATACAGATTCTTTTGCAAGAAAAGCACCATAGGTACAGTCATTTACGGTGCGGATATCCGGTTCTGGCCAACCCTGAAAAATAATGTGTTAGGAGCCTGATGTGTCAAGCAAGATCACAAGGATCTCACACAAACAAACAAGTGAAGCTGCAAGAGGAAAGCAGGTCCTGCGCTATTTGAATGTGCATGCCATGGATTTGAATGGTGGTGTGCGTACAATTTTACTTTGATCATAATTGCTGCAAGTGAAGCCTGAGAGAGTAAAGCAGGCCCTGTACTCTATTGGACTCAATGTGCTGTAACTTCAATGAGTTGTGATGCTTGGGATCCAAGATCGATCAAGCTAAGAGACCCGTTACAGGTGGACCATTACAAAGTCTGCAAGAAAGTAGGTCCTGTGCTATTTGACTTGGTACGCTCACATACGCTAACATACTTGGGACATGCACACACACACACACGCAGGGTGCAATCCTGCCTGGTGCCTCCATCCTGACCTCAGTCACTATGGAGTACAAAAGCGCCAATTGCTCAAACTTTGCAAACGGTAAGAATCCATGTGTGCGTGTGTGTATGTATTTTAGTACACACCTGTGCATGCGTGTGAGTGTGTGCGCTGTGTGCGTCCTGCAATATCGCTTCTCTCACTTGCGTGTGCTGCTTTGCAGGTACCAGCGATTTGTTACGTGTGTAAATGCTTGTATGCGTGTGTGCATGTGTGCATGTGTGTGTGTGTATTGGTACCCACCTGTGCATGTGTGCGTCTATGGTGTGTTTTCTTGCAATGTCAGACCCTGACTCACTTTTGTGTGCTGCATTGCACGCCCTCTACAGTGGGTGTAGCCTTGGTGAATTGGCGATTTTCACAACAGATGTGGGCGTACTTCTACCGCCATCCCACAATGCAAACGAGACAGATTGTGTGTGTGCGTGTGTGTGTGTTTGTGTGTGTGTGCGTGTTTGCGTCATGGGTATACTTCCACCGCCATTTCACGATGCAAACGAGACTGAAGTTGTGTGTGTTGCGTTGCAGGTGCCAGCTCCTTTACAGTGGACGCAGCGTTTATGGCCAGCAGGACAGACAACGCGTACACTTTTGTGGAGCCTAGGCTGTGGACCACAGTGTTTGTGCGCATGAGCACAATGTGAGTGAAAAAGAAATAGAAACACTACGCAGGCAGTGAACATGAATTCCCACATTAATGACGGAAAAGGAGTCAGTGGTACCGGGGACTGAAAAATCCTCCACCCAATGTGAATAGCATCATCTTCAGTGGTGATTTTTCTTATCAAGCATAGATTCCCAACAACGGGGGGGCACACACCAAAGCTTTTAAACCACTACAGTGTTTGTGCGCATGAGTACGATGTGAGTGGCATCATCTTCAGAGATCAATCCCTTTTTTTATCGAGTATGGATTCCCGACAACGGGGACACACACACACACACACACACACACACACACACACACACACACACACACACACACACACACACACACACACACACACACACACAAGCTGTGGACCACTACAGTGTTTGTGCGCGTGAGCACGATTTAAGTGACATCGCCGTGGGGAGTTGCTTCAATTTGTCATTCATTGTGTGCCTTGAGCAGCGGTGGGAACATTTGCAATTCTTCAGAGCCCTGTATTGTTTTGGTTGTCTTTGTGGAGAGTGTGTGTGGAGCACTGCTTGGTTTGTGTGTAGAGCATGCATGTGACAGTGTTGTTCATACAAGCATGCTTGTGACAGTGTTGTTCATATAAACATGCCTGTGACAGTGTTGTTCATACAAGCATGCTTGTGACAGTGTTGTTCATATAAACATGCCTGTGACAGTGTTGTTCATACAAGCATGCTTGTGACAGTGTTGTTCATACAAGCATGCTTGCGACAGTTCTGTTCATACAAGCATCCTTGTGACAGACAGTGCTGTTTAACATATAAACAGCGTGTGGCAGTGCTGTGTATACAAGCATGCGTGTAGCAGCGCTGTTTATGCAAGAACATTTATTTGGTGGGTGTGTGAGAGCGTGAGATTGCACGTGGAGCCTCTGTTGTCTTTTTTTGCGCAGCACAAAGCACCAACGTGCTTCAGACTTGGCTTCTGAGCACGCACCAGATTGAGCACACACACTCTCTCTCTCACACACACACACACACACTCTCTCACACACACACACACACACACATACACACACACTCTCAGGTCTAGTAGCTCTGGAAGTAAGCCGTACTTCACGGCACGTATCAGCACCCCCTACTTTGAGGTAAGTGTGTGTGATCTGACATTGAGGCAGACATGTGCCGACATTCATGGACCAAACCGACATTCATAGGGCCGGTCAAAACCATATATCATTTATACACGGTGTATATACCTGAGGGGCTCTGTTTCCTCTAACAACTACGGGGAATGCTCAGTCTATTGATGGTCAAAATGATGAGAATTTGACGCAATATGTACAGTTGCTAAAAGGACATTCTGTTCCTTACGTAATATACAAAAATAGCCACGTAACTCGATGTGCGACGAGTGCCGTTTGGCCTTCTGACGCCTTTTGTATATACAGAGTTCACAGATAAAGCCATGAGTCAAAACGTGCGACTGCTAGGCTTTTGTATGTACAGATTGGAGTGAGTGTAGAAGGAGCGATGGTCACTGCGTGTGTACCGCAGATTTTGATGCTGCATGAAAATCGATCCATCCCGTACGTGTGTATGTGCTGTGTGCGATCATGACTCACTCCATTCCGTGCATGCGTATATGCTCATGTGCAATTATGGCTCTATGATGGATGCAGCTTGACTTTTTCCTCTCTACCCTGCTTTAAAACATCTCGAAATTGTGGGGCTTTGGTGTGTGCATGTGTGTGTGTGTACGTGTACGTGTGTTTATATGTGTGTAATGTGAGTGTATGTGTCAGTGGTTGCACTTCTGGGCAAGCATGACCAGCGTGTTTCCCCTCTGCTTTGCCACAAACACACTCCCTCTCCTCACCACAATGCTGCAGGGCTCTGGTGTGTGCGTGGATGGCTGCCCTGCTGGCGATGAGGTGCAGCTCAGCTCCTTCTTTACCAACAGCCGACGCAGTCTGTTGGCAGTCACGGAGGCTCAGGTAGGCTGAGTGTGGGTCTGGGTGTGGGTATATGGTTTGTATATGCACTTGTATGGTTGTATATGGTTTGTATATGCACCTGTATGCCTGAGCTAACATTGGGGGTCAGCCGTCTGCTGGCACCTGCACACATGAGTGCGGAACAATTTATAAATAAAAAGTATGCACATATGGGTACAAAACTCCACCTAACAAAGCACCCTCCCCCCCGACCCTCTTTTAACCTAAGTTCCAAGACCTCCAAAACCCAAATAGGGTAGGGCAGAATTGTATAGATACACCATATATGACCGTATATTTGGTGATTCCCCTGCCAAAGATACCGCGTATTCACCCTATATATATGACTGTATATCAGGTGAGTCATTCCTGCGAGAGTTCTTGCCCCAAAGCTCCCACCCACTTCTAGGTATGCAGGACCTCAAGCTGGTCCTAACTGAGCAACCCTGCATACTCACTTTGTGCCGGGGGGCGCCCAGGGTGCGGGGCCAGGAATTCCCTGCCGAATTGGGGTCCTCAGAAAGTGGCCCCGCGGCTTGCCTCACCCACAACGATGGCTGGACATAATATTTGGAGCAATATGAGGGGGGTCCAGGGAATCGCTCATTTTTGGCCGGGAAAAGCTCGATTCTGTGTGAGGAGCACAGGGTGCATGGTTTGGGGAGCCGGTTTGTGCAGCTACGATGAAATATAAATTAGATAAAAATGCCATAACGGCATATTTTTGCTTGCACGGAGCTGGGAGAACCAGCTGTCACAAACGACAGATGAGGCTCGAACAGAGCACTCAGGGCAACAGGTCAGTTCCCATTGTGGCATTTCATGCATAATGGTCACAGCTCACTGCTTGCTGGGTGCATGGTGGTAGTAGAGCAGAGCAGGGAAAGTGTATAAATTTTAAAAATCTCAGCTGTCGCTGCCCACCACGGCCCAACCCCAGCCCTCCAGACCATGAAACTTGACAGGGTATGCCTTGGGAGCATACTGAAGGGCTCCTGACACTCAGATGGTGGCCAGGAAGTGTGTTATCAGGGTTTGCAGAAATGCACCATTTTTGCCCAGCAAACAGGCCCACGCACTAAGTCCTTTAGCGACAAATTTCCACCCCCCTTTTTTTCTTTGACGGGTATGGTTTAACCCTAAACCTATCTGGACAAAATAATTGGTGAAATTCGGACCAAAACCCACGTTTGTACACCCATGCCACCTTTTTGGCAGGAAAATGGCACAAATCCAGCCCCCCACTCTCACCCTTGACCCCAAACTTATTGATTTTATGCAAAAGTGTTACATTTATGTATAGAAATCTTTGGGTGACCTCAGATGTGCAATTCAGGAAAGGGGCATCAATTCCCCCTTTTTGGGGTGGGGAATGGCTCACCTGACCGTATATTTGGTGATTCCCCTGCCGAAAATACCGCATATACACCATACATATGGTTCTGGCCAACCCTACCTCCAGAGAATAGTATGCCCATTGCAAGTGTTTGATAATTTTTATTTCCTCGGTCCTCAAACTCTGCTTTCCGAGCTCACTCAGCTCTCCTCACTCTTCTCTTTCCAGCTTGAGCAAGCGTGATGTTTGACCGTTATCGTTACGTGGAGATATATGTACCGCACTAAAGTACAGAAACGGCATCTGCCAGTGCTGATGCCTGCCTCACCTTTCCTTTGTGTGTTACGTGGAGATATATGTACCGCACAAAAGTACAGAAACGGCATCTATTGCATCTGTTACCCTCTCAGCAGCGTTTCAGTCATCACAACAGTTGTGACAACAGGATCGGTTATTGTAAGTTAACCTGCCACCATCTTGCAGGAATGCAATTGAAAATAAGTTAAACAGCCTAAAGTGATGGGCGGAGCTGTCATGGTGTTCAGCGCTATTAGGGCTCCGTCTGCAATTGTTAGCACCTCTATTTGAAAAACACGCACACAAACAACATGTACACACACACAAACACATAGGCACGCACACACACACACACACACAAACACACACGCACACACACGCACGCACACACACAGGCCACAACAGCCTGCCAGGATGCTGGGGTCAAGGATAAATTCCTGGAGTCCTGCAAGTGGGACGTAATGGCCTCTGGAGACACAGCGTCATTCACCGTGAGTACCCCTGCATACTTTGTCGTGTATCTACCTACGCTGGAATGAGGAGGATGCAGGCTTGTTACCTCACACA
>Ga0307947_1003799_pt1 | contig 12060 bp, 14 predicted proteins | sample OrgLakmetagen232_FD_201840 | JGI IMG/M metagenome (GOLD analysis project Ga0307947, IMG submission 201840) | Saline water microbial communities from Organic Lake, Antarctica - #232 | ecosystem: Environmental > Aquatic > Non-marine Saline and Alkaline > Saline | place: Antarctica: Organic Lake...
TGTGTGTGTGTGTGTGTGTGTGTGTGTGTGTTTGTGCGAGCGTGGCTGTTTACATATCCATATGCTGCCAGTCTTCTGTGCATGAGACACGTGACTGCTACTGCTTTTGGTGTGTATAAGTGTGGCTGTTGTTTGTGTGCATGGCCATATGCTGTGTGTGTAAGTGTGGCTGTTGTTTGTGTGCATGGCCATATGCTGTGTGTGTGTAAGCGTGGCTGTTGTTTGTGTGCATGGCCATATGCTGTGTGTGTGTGTTGTGTGTAAGTGTGGCTGTTGTTTGTGTGCATGGCCATATGCTGTGTGTGTGTTGTGTGTGTAAGTGTGGCTGTTGTTTGTGTGCATGGCCATATGCTGTGTGTGTTGTGTGTGTGTAAGTGTGGCTGTTGTTTGTGTGCATGGCCATATGCTGCAGGGGTATGGATGTATGGATTGGTATGTATGCACATCACATAAACATGGCACACGCCATTGGTAGTGTGTGCAAGTATGGCTGTTTCAGTAAGCTTCCACGTGATTTGTGTATGTATGTGTGTGTGTGTACGTGTACGTAAATCTGTGCTGCAGGTTGATGGGGCAGTGCGTTCGCGCATAGACCAAGCATGCATAAATGGCAAGGCATCTGTATTCGTGTATTGTGTATGTATGTGTGTGTGCGTGTAATTATGTGCTGCAGGTTGATGGGGCAGTGCCCTCGCGCATAGACCAAGCATGCATAAATGGCAAGGCACCTGTATTCGTGTATTGTGTATGTATGTGTGTGTGCGTGTAATTATGTGCTGCAGGTTGATGGGGCAGTGCCCTCGTGCATAGATTAAGCACACATAAATGGCAAGGCATATGTATTCATGTATTGTGTATGTATGTGTGCGTGCGTGTAATTATGTGCTGCAGGTTGATGGGACAGTGCGCTCGCGCATAGACCAAGCATGCATAAATGGCAAGGCATCTGTGTTCGTGTATTGTGTATGTATGTATGTGTGTGTGCGTGTAATTATGTGCTGCAGGTTGATGGGGCAGTGCCCTCGTGCATAGACCATGCATGCATAAATGGCAAGGCATCTGTATTCATGTATTGTGTATGTATGTATGTGTGTGCATGTAATTCTGTGCTGCAGGTTGACGGGGCCGTGCCCTCACGCATAGACCATGCATGCATAAATGGCAAGGCATCTGTGTTCATGTATTGTGTATGTATGTATGTGTGTGTGCGTGTAATTATGTGCTGCAGGTTGATGGGGCAGTGCCCTCGTGCATAGACCAAGCATGCATGAATGGCAAGGCATCTGTATTCGTGTATTGTGTATGTATGTATGTGCGTGTGCATGTAATGCTGTGCTGCAGGTTGAGGGGGCAGTGCCCTCGTGCATAGACCAAGCATACATAAATGGCAAGGCATTTGTATTCGTGTACTGTGTATGTATGTATGTGTGTGTGCATGTAATTCTGTGCTGCAGGTTGAGGGGGCCGTGCCCGCACGCATAGACCAAGCATGCATAAATGGCAAGGCATCTGTATTCGTGTATTGTGTATGTATGTATGTGTGTGTGCGTGTAATTCTGTGCTGCAGGTTGAGGGGGATGTGCCCTCACGCATAGACCAAGCATGCATAGAAAGCGGTAAAGTTTCTATGTCAGAAGTGGTTTGTGTGTGCTTCTGTGCTGCAGGTTGAGGGGGCAGTGCATTCACGTATGGGCCAAGGGCCCCTCACATCTCCGGGTGGTCTGAAAAGCCGTATGAGCGATCCAGAAGGTATGCGCTTTTAATGTGTGTGTGTGTGTGTGTGTGTGTGTGTGTGAGTGTGTGTGAGTGTGTGTGTGTGTGCGTGCGTTGGTGTATGTGTGCGGCTGTAAGTGCGTATGGGCTGCACACACGTTCAGTAACTTGGTCTGCGTGCTAATGCTTGCTGTGTCAAGGCATGAGGAAGGTACGCACTTGTGGTGTGTGCGCAAACGTGTGTGTGCGTGTGTGTGTGTGTGTGTGTTTGTTGTGTGCGCGCGCGAATCTGTGAGTAGATGTGTGTGTGGTCAAACAGTGCACACTTGACCAAGAGACGATAGGCGTAAGCTTGCTATGCCAAGGCATGAGACGATAGGCGTAAGCTTGCTATGCCGAGGCATGAGCACGGTACGCACTTGTGGTGTGTGGGAATGTGTGTGTGCGAATTTGTGGCCACCAAGGCATGAGGAGGGTACACACTTGTGTTGTTTGCAAGTGTATGTGTGTGTGTGTGTGTGAATTTGTGTGTTCAAGCAAAAAACGTATGACCAAAAGACGATAGGCGTCAGCTTGCTGTGGCACTCTTGAGACTGTGTCGGCAGAAGATTGCTGACTGTCTGTACATTCAAAATTAAGAGAAAGATTGCTGGCTGTCTGCACATTCGAAATCATGACAAAGATTGCTGGCTGTCTGTACATTCGAAATCATGACAAAGATTGCTGGCTGTCTGTACATTCGAAATCATGACAAAGATTGCTGGCTGTCTGTACATTCAAAATTAAGACAAAGATTGCTGGCTGTCTGTACATTCAAAATCATGACAAAGATTGCTGGCTGTCTGTACATTCAAAATCATGACAACACGAGATCTGTGTATTCATGGGGATTTGTGTACAAACAGGGTCAATGTGCGCACATATGCTTGTTTGTTCAAAGCTGCCTGCATCTTCGGTTAAGACAGTGTTCACAGCTACCTGCCTCTTCACCTTGAGCAACGTCCACAGCTGCCTGTGTCTCCAACTTGATCAATGCCCACAGCTGCCTGTGTCTAAAACTTGATCAATGTCCACAGCTGCCTGTGTCTCCAACTTGATCAATGTCCACAGCTGCCTGTGTCTTCAATTCAGACAGTGTCCACAGCTGCCTGTGTCTTCAATTCAGACAGTGTCCACAGCTGCCTGTGTCTCCAACTTGATCAATGTCCACAGCTGCCTGTGTCTCCAACTGGATCAATGCCCACAGCTACATACATCTTCAGATAGTGTTCACAGCTGCCTGCATCTTCAGCTTAGCCAATCTGTACAGCTGCCTGCGTCTGCAGCTTTGACAGCCTTCACAGCTGCCTGCATTCACAGCTTATACAGTCTTTACAGCTGCCTCCGTCTTCAATTTAATCAGCGTCCGCAGCTGCCTGCGTCTTCAATTTAATCAGCATTCACAGCTGCCTGCGTCTGCAGCTTCGGCGGTGTTTTCAGATGCCTCCATCTTTAATTTCAACAATCATTTCAGCTGTCTGCATCTTCAATTCGGACAGTGTTCACAGCTGCCTGTGTCTTCAAAGTTAAACACAAATTCACAGCATCTTCAATTTAAACAGTCTTTACAGCTGCCCGCTGCCTACACCTCTAAATGTGCACCACCCTTTGTCTGCAGTATACACTCTTTATGGACAGGGGGGAAAAGCATTAACTAATCAGTGGTCAGTCCTTTCACGCACACGAAACAAAGCTGTCTACAACTCAAATCTTCAGGTCTCTCACAGGCGCAGCATCCTTGCTACTTGTCAACCTAATAGGCAAGGCAGCAATCAATTAAAGGGTGGAAGCTTATAATTTCTTCTGCGCACACAGAACAAGATCAGCCGCAAATGGCGCAACAATTGTTGTGCGTGTGTGCGTGTGTGTGTATGTGTGTGTGCACGTGTGTGCTTACCCTAAGAGCACAGCAGCTGGAATCCAGAGTTTCACCCGTACTGCTGAAATCCAAAGACAGTTCATGCTTGCGACATCATTTCCTGTGCCCACTTTTCACGTGCAGCAGCAGGAAGCCAAAGGTGTGCAATCTGCTGTTTTAAAATGCACGTGCAGTGTGAGCTCAGCAGCTCTCGTGACAAACCGTTGTTTAGTTTAGTTTAATTTAATTTGGATCACAAAGGCCTCGTTGTTTGCGTGCATACATGTGTAGGGTTGGCTGGAACCATATACGTTCACCTTATATGACCATATGTATGGTGATGTCCCTGCTAAAAACACCGTATCTACACCGTATGTACACCGTATGTACACCGTATCTACACCGCATGTACACCATATGTACACCGTATGTACACCGTATGTACACCGTATGTACACCGTATGTACACCGTATGTACACCGTATGTACACCGTATGTACACCGTATGTACACCGTATGTACACCGTATGTACACCGTATGTACACCGCATGTACACCGTATCTACACCGTATGTACGCACATAAGTAAGGTTGTGGCTAACCCTACACATGTGTGCACAGGCACAGCGGCAGGAGGCCCGAGTGGTGGCCAGGCATTCGTACTACCTCGGCTCCAAAATTTGTCAAGCATGAGGCGTCAAACCTACACAAACGAAGGTGTGTGGAATCCAAAGGGGTTGAATTAAAAAAGGGTTACCAGTAGAAAAACACACATTCGTACTACCTCGGCTCCAAAATTTGTCAAGCATGAGGCGTCAAACCCACACAAACGAAGGTGTGTGGAATCCAAAGGGGTGGAATTCAAAAAGGGTTACCTTTGGAAAAACACACATACCCACACTAATGAAGGTGTGATCCGTAGGGCATACTAGGACTGCACGTGCACACCAAGCGGCGGCGGTGTATGGAAGAGTTTATACAAGCGCAGCTCTTGTTTATTTTGCACGTGACCATGCATTTCAACAATTGTGTTGTGTGCGACAATCCCTTGGTCCTGGTTAAGCCAGGCACTTGTGTGAGTGTGTGTGTATGTGTGTGTGTGCATTCGTGTGTGGGTGTGGGTGTGCATGTGTGCGTGGGTGTGGGTGTATGTGTGTGCGTATGTCTGTAAGTGTGTAGCGGTTTGCTTGTGCTTATGCACGCGTGAGTGCATGCATGTGTGTGCGTGTGTGTGTGCGTGTCTGCATGTGTTTAGTAAGTGTATGTGTGTGCGTGTGCGTGTCTGCTTGTGTGTGCACGTGTGTGTATGTGTGTGTGCGTGTCTGCATGTGTTTCATTAAGTGTATGTGTTCGCACAAGCGCACACACACTACTATGATCAAGTGTGTCTCTGGGCAACCTCCTCATAGATTTGTTTTCATGAACTCGAGCGTCTGATGCGTGGGCGTGCAGCATCACTAAATGCACGTCCACACATCACTCACATGCACACATACACACATACACACACACATACACACACTCACACAAAACACACACCGCACGCAAACACGCACACGCACACACACATACACACACAGACACTCACACGCACGCATACACGCACACGCACGCACACACGCGCGCACACACGCGCGCACACACACACTCATACACACGCAGGCCAGGAGGAGCAGCTAGGCTCACCTACAAGGCTGCAGTCTGGCTCGCCCACCAAAGTGGAGTTGGCATACAACGGTCCTGCGAGCTCCCCTCGGCTTGCTTCCACTACCACACGCCTCCAAGGTGTGACATTAATTGTGGCATGTCTGTGCATGTGTAAGATGTGTGCAACGGAAAGTGGGCTCGGACTTGCACCACACACACCCTTTCGGAGCGTGTGTTGGGTGCCGCATGTTGGATGTAGATGTAGCATGCGTTATTGGATGTAGATGCATTGGATGTAGCATGATCATGCATTATTGGATGTAGCATGCATTATTGGATATAGTATGCATTGGATGTAGCATGCATTATTGGATGTAGTATGCATTGTATGTAGCATGCATTATTGGATGTAGCATGAGCATGCGTTATTGGATGTAGCATGGGCTTGCTGTACGATCATGCGTTAAATGCAGCGTGAATCATGCTGCATGCTCATGCATGTGCAAGGTGTGTGTTAAAGCGAGGGGGATGCGACATCTGCACACACACACACCACTTCAAGGTACGTTCCATGAGGCATCAGCACGTTCATGGGCAATCAAAAAAATGTAGGGATGGCCAGAATCGTATTCTTATATATTTATGCACCGTATATGACCGTATATCTGGTGATATCCCTGCCAAAAGTACCGTATATGTACACCATATATATTTGGTCCTGGCCCAATTTTATCATGTGCAAAAGGTGCAGTGGTCAAGGGAGGGGGACAAGGCTTGCAAACTAGTTTTTGTTTATGCGTTTATGCATTTGCAAAGGGTGGGCGCATGTAGCGTGTGAGAGAAAGGGAGGGGGGCACAAGGATTGTGGCCACACACACACCCTTTCAGAGTGCGTTCTGGAAGCAGTGTGTCGATTCATGCGCAAGGTGTGAGTATGTGTGTGAGAGAAAGGGAGGGGGGCACAGGGGTTGCTGCCACACGCGCCTTCGAAATGCAGGCATAGCATGCAGAGACATTGCCTAACTATCTAAGACAACTTGAGGGTAAAATGTACGCAGGACATGGAGCTGTGTAATATGTGTGTGTGTGTTAGTATTATAAGATGGTGCGTGTGTATGTGTATGTATGTGTGCGCATGTGTGTGCGTCAGGGGGGGGGGTGTTTACTTGTGTGCGCATGAGTGTGTGTGTGATTATAGGTAGAAAAGCTGGTCGTGCATTTGCCTAACATCCCAGCACACACACACACACACGCACACACACACATACACACACACATACACACACATACACACACATACACACACAACATACACACACATATACACACAACACACACACAACACACACACACACACACAGACAACACACACACGCACACACACACACTGCACCACTTGCAGGCCCTCAGCACCCGTCTGTCATCCGCCCTCCTGGCGTTCAGCCACTCCCCTCAAGCTATGCTCGCCAGTCCTCCATTAGGAGCACTTCTGGATCAACAGCTGGTGCGTTTGTTCTGGCTGACTCCACGAATATGAAGAAAGGTGCCTGGGTCAGGTTGAGTAGCTGTTCTGGCTGACTCCACATTTTGAAAAAAGGTGCCTGTGACAGCTAGTGCGTCCTGTGACAGATTGAGTAGCTGTTTTGGCTGACTCCACATTTTGAAAAAAGGCGCCTGTGACAGCTAGTGCGTCCTGTGACAGATTGAGTAGCTGTTTTGGCTGACTCCACATTTTGGAGAAAGGGTGACTGCCTTTGCTGAAAGTATGCAAACACATGCACAGGCGTGAGGGCGCAACTCTGCAAGTACACATGTGCGCTCTCACATACACGCACACATAAATACACACATATGCTCACGCACACACTTGCACACACTTGCACACACACACACACACGCACACACACACACACACACGCATACACACACACAAACACACAGTCTCACACACACAAATATACACCTACACACACGCGCACAAACACACAGGCTCACACACACACACACACACTTACATACACACACACGCGCGCACAAACATACAGGCTCACCCACACAAATATACACACCTACACACCTACACAGGGGGCAGTACTAACCACACCACCTTCACAGCATCAGCCAACCCACCTCGCTCTCAGTCCGGTTATGCAAGTGCCATGAGCAATGTTCTGCTAGACAGCTGAGTTGTGTGTGTGTTTGTCTGTGTGTGTGTGTCTGTGTGTCTGTGTGTGTTTGTCTGTGTGTATATGCGCACACGCGTGTACGTGTCTGGGCGGTTGTGCATATGTGTATGCATTTGTGTGTGTGTGATTGTGAGGCATGATGAGCAGAGTTAGGGTTTCTGAACTCTGGGTTTACAAGCAACAACAGAGCACGCAGCTTGGAAGCTGAGCAGTTGTCGAGGGCCCTACAAGTGGTGCGCTGTACACATCACTGTACACGTATATGCTCATGGGGGGTACTTGTTACAAGAGGAAAGGGGGGGGGAGCAATGGAGGTGGTGCTTCGTACAGTTCCTGGTGCGTGTGTATGTGCGTGTGTATGTGCGTGTGTATCATTGTTTTGCTGCCAGCTGGCTGTGAGCGGAGGGGGTGGAGGGATGGACACAAACGGTGTGTGTGTGTGTGTGTGTGTGTGTGTGTGTGTGTGTGTGGAGGGATGGACGCAAACGGATACTGGGGGGGGGGGGGGTGAGCGTCATTGCTGGCAAAGGAAGGAGGGGGTGTTTGGGTTAGGGTTATGCGTCAGGTTTACGGTTAGGGTTACGCGTTAGGGGTAAGGGTTATGCGAGCACTGCGTTGGGTGGGCGCTAAACACAGACCGTCATTGGATAACAACACTTCATATGTACTTTGTTGTGTGTGTTGTGGGTGCGTGTGAATTTCTGTATGAACCGCTCTGGCTGTGTTGTGTGTGCTGCAATACAGACTGTGAATGAAGAAAACTTATTCACATGTATCGTGGTGGGTGGGCGTGGACTTCTGTATGAACCGCTCTGGCTGTGTTGTGTGTGCTGCAAATACAGACTGTGGTATTAAATGAAGAAAACTTTTCCACATGTATCGTGGTGGGTGGGCGTGGACTTCTGTATGAACCGCTCTGGTTGTGTCGGTTGGCCTGCGACAACAAACTAGGCAAACAAGCCTCGAAAAAAAACGTGTCAATAGCGCATGTGTATTTGCTGTGCACTGGCAGCTACTGTATTACTCATCCTTCATATCCTCGGCGCTGTGAAGTTCATCATTTCATCTCTTTGCATATAATTTTCGAAGCGGGCCACGGACGACCCGTAAGTCTCTGTACCATATTCATGCCATTCATCAATCTATTTGCATGCGAGTTTTTTCTGTTGTGTGGTGCACCATTAATTGTGTGGTGCACCATTAGTTGTGTGGTGCACCATTAATTGTGTGGTGCACCATTAATTGCGCGGTGCACCATTAATTGTGTGGTGCACCATTAGTTGTGTGGGCCGTGGGCCCGCCTGTGTGTGTGCGTTTGGTGCCTATGCGCTGTTTGTGTCGGATTCGCACTTCATTTGTGGTGGAATCGCACTACATTTTTGCCGGAGTTGCATTTCGTTTGTGGTGGAATCGCAATACATCTGTGTCGCAGTTGCACTTCATTTGTGGTGGAATTGCGCTAGAAAATTTGAAATTGAGCGCACTGAGAATAAAGGTTGATCGGTAGAGGAGCGCTGGTTGTAAGAGGCACCTGGCGGAGTCTTCCCACACTACTCTCTTCTTTTGTACCATCTGTGTTTTACTTTTTCCTTTTTCCGTACCTAAATGTTCTAATTGCTCCCTCATTGTGGAAATTGCTCTGAGAACGTGTGTGTATGTGGCTGGCTCTGATTGCATATGCCTTTTTTCACAGCAGCAATGTGAGATATGGAGAGGGGCGGGCTCAAACGTGATTAGTGTGAACAATATTGTAAAAGCGTGTGACGTCTGAGCGTCCTGTCTGTCGTTCCTGTCACCTTTGTTTTGCGAGCGATGCACATTTTTTGTTTTTCCAGCTGGTATAACTGATATGCATACAACAGGTGTGGACGGGCTGAATGCTTGAGTTGGATTCCCACTGTTGTGTGTGCGTGTTTTTTAGTCACGGATCGAGCAAGTTGGAGGGCCTTAACAGTGCTGTGAACAAGTTTGCGCGTACATGGATGGGGAAGAAACAAAATGCATTGATGCGATTGCAAGGTGGAACAATATTATATATGGTAGAAGTAAGGATCTGATTGAAGGTGCATGCCGCTTGGGTATTCGTTGCCGGCCTGGTTTTTGTGTGTGCGTATGTTCCTGCTGCTGGCAGCTATCTGGACGGATTACTCTTCTTAGAAGGTGATGAGGGTCTGACGTGTTGGATTCGGCTCCTCACTGCGAGTAAAAGGTGATGTGTTGAGTTGCATCTGCACTACCTGACTGGAGTTGTGCTCTGGGGCCCAGGCCTGCTTGCGTGGTTGTGTGGAATCACGATTCACTGTCAAACACGCTCCTCAAACACGCTCCTCAAACACGCTCCTCAATCAAACACGTTCTTGACACGTCCCTCAAACAGTGGGCCCAGGCCTGCTTGCATGGACACTGTGTGGGTCCACTGTCAAACACACTGTGTGGGTTCACTGTCAAACACACTGTGTGGATTCACTGTCAAACACACTGTGTGGGTTCACTGTCAAACACACTGTGTGGATTCGCTGTTTAACACGTTCTTGACCTCTGTGACGTTTTGTGATGTGTGACATGGGATATGGGTAATGCGTCATGTGTGCCGGTGCTTGATATGTGCGACATCTAGAGTTATATGTGTGATACGTGAGATACGTGTGAAATGTGTGATTCGTGTGAAACGTGCGACGTCTGAAATGATATACGTAACTACGTAACACTTGTCCTGGATTTTACGGCCTCTGTGCGAGTTCCTTCCTTTGCCTGTGGCGAAGAAGCGTTAATGAGGCTTGCTTTGAACAGAAAAGCGTACTAATACGCCGCCTCAAAGGTAGCCGCTAGGACGTACTCCTCCCCCTCTCGTGCACGTGGACAAACAATCTTTTTTTTGTGTGCGATATGTTTTAATGCTATGACGGGAAGTGACATGGGCTAATGGGGAATTTAGAGATTTAAAACATGTTATATCCATCCAGCGCACTACCTACTTTGTGCTGTGGAGTTTCCCATATTGTCCTACAAAAATTACTTTGGGCTGGGGTTGCTGGCACCAGCTGCGTCCTTTCCTTTCCTTTTGTTGTTTGAAGAAGCTGGATGATGGTACAGGCATGGATTGGTGACTGCTTCCTGGCTGCAGTTGTATTTTCCTGGTACAACAGGCAATTCCTAGTTAACTTATTTTTATTTGAAGAAGCTGGCTGGGTGATGGTACAGGCATGGCCTGGTGACTGCTGCCTGTGGCTGCAGTTGTTTTTCCTGGTACAACAGGCAATTCCTAGCTAACTTTTTTTATTTGAAGAAGCTGGCTGGGTGATGGTACAGGCATGGCCTGGTGACTGCTGCCTGTGGCTGCAGTTGTTTTCTCCTGGTACAACAGGCAATCCCTAGTTGACTTTTTTTTGCTTATGCAAGCCACCCCTTTCATTGGATGACTAAGTGTAATCGATGGTCAGGGATAGAAGGGGATGACCTCCAGCCAAGTTGTTTGGTTGATTTGCTGCTTAATGGACTCGGCTAGCCACAAGCATATGCAGAAGCTCAAAAAAAGAAGTCTAAAAGTTCCAGTGAAAAAATTTTAGTGTTACGCTGGAAAAGGAAGTAACAATGAGTTAATGAAGCATCAACTGTCGGGCTGCTGAGAATTTCTCACAAAAGGTGTAAACAAGCAGAGGTGATTTTTCCTCGACTCGTCACATTCCGATCATCTTGGCAAAATAAACGAGTGTGCTTCTTGTTCTAGAAATGTTCATCTTCACCATGGCAGGTTGTTTCCCAGACTGGCTCTTGCCTTTCAATCTAAATGCCCAAGAACAACAGCGGAGATATTGCAATCCAGATGCAATTATAATTACTCCAACCCTCCTGATCCCCATCAACCTTTTTCTTTTTGTTGTAGGAGTTTTACGGTGCCCGGTACCAAAAGTGGCTCCTTTTCCTTGATTAATGTGGGGAGTGTTTTCACTGCCTGTGTAGTTTTTCTTTTCTAATTTCTCCAACCCAGCAGCCACCACGCTCTGCCAACCCAGCCAGTTCTGCCACAAATGCAAAGAGAGCTGCCCTTAACCAAACAGATGAGCCAATGATCCCCTGGCTTTAAAACCAAGAGACATACAACCAAACAAACACGATAAACATTTAGTCAAAATTAAGTACTGTAAATACTTGCCCTACCCAACAAGCAGAAAAGGCTACACAGAGATGCGTCTTCTCCTGTTCAATGCCTAGCCTCAGAAATTGCGGGTCTGCTTCAAGACCACCAAGCACGCCTCAAAACCCCTAAAGCAAGCCAACTAACACTAAAATCCTACTCCCGTATCCTACCCTAACACATCAGTGCAGCACTACAACAATGTGCCATGGTCTCAAAAGAAAAATGGCATCTGCTCTGGACTTTGATCCTGGGAACTCCTCATATCGGAGCAAACTTTTTTTTTTTCTGGTGGGGGTTGTTACACGGTCCTCAGCAAGGGCCTGACAGAATGAAGGAAAAAAACCTAAAAGACGGGGAAAAGGAAAACTCCTGCCTAAAACAGAAAAACCCTCCTTGAAAAAACCACAGTCTGAGAAGTTGGCCCACGCTCGCAAGAGCACAAGCTAAGAGTGTGTCTGAAGAACAGACAGAAAAAGGCC
>Ga0307947_1003801_pt1 | contig 12058 bp, 14 predicted proteins | sample OrgLakmetagen232_FD_201840 | JGI IMG/M metagenome (GOLD analysis project Ga0307947, IMG submission 201840) | Saline water microbial communities from Organic Lake, Antarctica - #232 | ecosystem: Environmental > Aquatic > Non-marine Saline and Alkaline > Saline | place: Antarctica: Organic Lake...
GACGGGGGTGGGGGGGGGGGGGGGCGCAGGTATGTGCGTGGCCTACTTTGCCTCGATCCAGACTTTTTTTCAAATTAAGACTGCTCTCAACCTAGACGTAGTCTCACCCAAACTCAGACTGCTCTTACCCAAACCCAACCTTATTTCACCCAAACTAAAAGCCTTCTCTCCCAGGTGAGGTCTTCAATGCTGCTATAAGACAAGCACACACACACACACACACACACACCTCAGGTGTACAGTCCAACAGCTTCCCCCTCATACACGTACACGTACACACACCTCAGGTGTACGGTTCAACAGCTTCCCCCTCACACACACACACACTCCTCAGGTGTACGGTTCAACAGCTTCCCCCTCACACACACGCACACACACACACAAACACACACATATACACACACAAAATGTTGCTCAAGTGCCCATGACACATAACCCTTCAATTGTCACACACATGACACACTGAACACAACACACACACGACACACACACACACACTGAATGACACACTGAACAAAATACACACGACACACACACACACTCACACACACACACACACACACACACACACGACACACACACACACACTCACACACACACTCACACACACACTCACACACGCACACTTCACAGGTCCGCTATGATGCCTTTGGCAAGACCCGCACAGGCGTGGCCTCCGCCCACGTGTCCAGCTGTCTGCAGGTGATAGTAGGCACAGTTATGTTAACACACACACACACACACAAACACACACACACACACACACACTGCAATTATGTCAGTATTGTTTGGGAAGCAGGTACTAGCTGTCTGCAGGCAAATGCGTACTTGCGTTGTTGCTTTTCGTCCGCTTTCCTTGGTGTGTGTTTTGCCTAAAGACGCAAGACTTCCGTGTCTTTTGTTGTTTATTACTAGAAAAAATAAGATCTGGAGGTCTTGCGTCTTTTGACAAAGCACACACCAAGGAAAACGGCCGAGCAGGTATGTTGTGCGTATCCACTTGAACAAAGATGGTTTGAGAAGCAAGTACTGGCAGGCATAGAAATGTTATTGGTGCTGATTAAAGCAGGAATTGCAAGGCTTACGAAGCGTCCACTGCAAAGCTGTCCTTATGTACAGAAGTGTTCTCCACAAAGGTGTTGTGCATGAAATAGGCATTATCAAAATGGGCGTGCAAACCAAGGTACAGATGCGTTTGAGTAAGACCAGCTGTTTACTACCCCAAGATATTTTGCATATTAAGGCATTGATCCTTCCGCAAGCGCCACGCGCTAAGTAAACATGTGTGTGTGAGAGATAGCACGTCAATCCAGGCTTCCTTGTTGCGTTGCTTGTTTAATAAACACGTAAGAAAAAGTGCAAAAGGTAGTGAGTGCTGGAGGTGCGCTTGTATGGGACACTTTTAACCCTCCACGTGTTTTACACACACACACACACACACACACACACACACACGCACGCACACACGTACACGCATGCGCACACACACACACACACACACACACACACACACACACACACACACACGCACCGCAGCCTGGCGACCGTGTGCGCGCCTACATCCACAAGAACCCCGACTTCAGGCTGCCTGTCGACCCTGCCACGCCCATTATCATGGTCGGACCTGGGACAGGCTTGGCTCCCTTCAGGGCCTTCATCTTGCAGAGGTAATGCACTGTGCTTTTTTTATTGGTGTATCTACCAGTATGATCCTGGGTCGGATAAGGACCCCTTCAGGGTCTCATCTCGCAGAGGCAAGACTTAGTTATTTGATTTAACGTGCGTCTTAGATATAACGTGTGTCTTTGATGTAACGTGCGTCATCGATATAACGTGTGTCTTTGATATGACGTGCGTCTTTGATATAACGTGCGTCATTTCAACAATGGTGAGCTCCCTCTTATCGGAATGGAGTCCTGGCTCAGATAAGGCCTCTTCAGGGCCTTCATCTTGCGGAGGTGATGCACTGTTTTTCAGGTTGGCCAGAGCCCTTCATTTACGCCGTAAATGAACGTATAATAGATGAATACTCTGCAAACAATAACGTATATACACGTGTGTATATATATATATATGTATATATGGTTCTAGCCAACCCTAACTGTTCCTTTTTGTGACTAAATTGGGAATTTGAGCGTCTTCATAATATAGTTGGGACGAGGGGGAACCTAACTCCTTGCAGTAGTACGCTTTTGGCACACACACACACACACACACACACACACACACACACACGCACTCACACGCACACACACACGCACACACACACGCACACACACACGCACGCACACACAAACACACACACGCACACACACACGCACACACGCACACACACGCACGCACACACAAACACACACGCACACACACACACGCACGCGCACACACACACACACACACCTGCACAGGCTCCTGGGTGCTGATGCTTCGTCTTCTCCCGTGGGCAGCAGCGACTCTTTCAGTGGCAGCGAGTGCAGCAGCGGAGGCAGCTGTGCTGCGGCTGCAGTTAGCAGTGGCAGCAGCAGCAGCGACAATGGAAACGGACAGGTCACAGCCAACGACACTGCCAATGGCCACGCTGTCATTAGTGGCGGTGCGCCTAGCCAAGGTGGGTGGGTGTGTGTAAATTTCAGCGGGTTTTTGTGTAAATTTCAGCGGGTGTTTGTGTAAATTTCAGTGGGTGTTTGTGTAAATTTCATCGGGTGTTTGTGTTAATTTCCGTGTGTGTTCGTCAATATTAGTGGGTGTTTATGTCAATATCAGCGGGTGTTTTTTCATGCGGATTTTAGCGGTGTGTGTAAGTTTGGGTGTTCAGTGTGTGTAAATTCTGTCATGTTTTGTAACCATAATAAGGCACTGCCCATGGCCACGCTGTCATTAGTGGCAGCAGCAGCGCTAACGGCACTGCTAACGGCCATGCTGTGGGGACCGAACCAATGCTCGTCAGCTTGCCCACCGCGTCAATAGGTTGCACGTGCACATGTGTTCACACGCACGCACGCACACACACACACACACGTACGTGAACACACACACACGCACACACACGCACACACACACACACACGCACACACACTCACACAAACACAAACACAAACACAAACACACACACACACACGTGCACACACACAGACAAATAAACAAACAAACACACACACACATGCACACACACGCACACATACAAACAAATGCACGTTTTGGACTGCCCATAACAAGGAAATAGCCGTACTCTGATTCCGTTCCTCATTTGCGTGGGACTCATGATCACGCCTCCTATGCAAATTCAATCAACAAATGCGCCACCACGACTCATATGCTCGAAAATGTGTATGCATTATAAGCTTACACTTGTGTGATCATATCGTACGTACAAGGTCCTGGCTGAAACACCAGACATTGTGTATACAAGAGGGTGGGCACGCTCATGTGCTCGTGCCAACTGTGAGTATGCCTGTGTGTGTATGTGTCTGTGTGTGTCTGTGTCAGTGTGTGTGTGTGACTGTGTGTATATGTACACAAGAGGGTGGGCACGCTCACGTGCTCGTGCTGTGTGTGTATATGTGTATATGCGCGTGTGTGTGTACGTGTGTGTACCTACATCTGTGTGTTCGAATGGCGTGGGTGAGATGGTACTGTGCTCTGGGTGCTGCAACACCACGTGCATACTCAAGAAAATAATGACGCTCATCTGCTCGTGCCGTGTGTGTGTATGTGTGTGTGTGTGCAGGTGGCGTGGGTGAGATGGTGCTGTTCTTTGGGTGCCGAAGACGTGACCAAGACTACATTTACGGCATGGACCTGGACGGTTGGGCGGCCAGTGGGGCCATCACCCTGTTCAACGCATTCTCACGAGAGCAGGTGGGCTGAGAAATAAGGGGAGCAGTGTGTTTGTAACGCGTAGTGTTGTTTACTATAGTTTCGGCTGCCAAAGCTGCACGTGTTTTTGTAGTGCTTTTTTTGGCGAATTGCCACCATATTACAGCACACACACACACACACACACACACACACACACACACACACACACACACACACACACACACACACACACATACACACACACACACATGCACACGCACGCACACACACACACGCACACACACACGCACACACACACGCACATACGTGCAGGCATCCAAGGTGTATGTGCAAGACCGCCTGCGCGAGCAGGCTGAACTAGTGTGGAAGCTGATTCACGAACAAGGGGCACACTTTTACGTGTGCGGAGATGCTTCTTCCATGGCTGGCGCGGTGCGTGCGTATACGCGTGTGTGTGTGTGTGTGTGTGCGTGTGTGTGTGTGCGCGTGTGCTCAAATATGCATGTTCTGAGCAGCTACGTGAATGTCCCCATGTGCCCATAATTTGTGTGTCTGTGTTTGTGTGCTTTGTTTGACATTAATTGTTTTTGAGGTGTGACACTTGAGAGGCACAATGTGTGTTTCGTGTGTGTAATTTTTTGTGTGTGTGTCTGTGTCGCGTGTGCGTACATGCGGGTGTCGTGTGTGTGTGTGTGTGTGATTTTGTGTTGTGCGTGTCTGTGTCGTGTGTTGTGTTGTGTGTGTCTGTATCGCGTGTGTGTGTACATGTGGGTGTCGTTGTGATTTTGTGTGAAGCCTCTAGTGTATTGAGGCATGAATAGGGTTGGCCAGAACCGTATATATACACCGTATATGACCGTATATTTGGTGATATCATTGCCAAAAATACCGTATATGCACCGTATATATATGGTTCTGGCCGACTCTAGGCATGACATTTAAGGCCTAGCAGCTGGGCCTAGTGTAACATTTGGGCCTAGTGTAACATCTGGGCCTAGTGTAACATCTGGGCCTGGCCATAGCAGCTTATACGTTTTGAGACTGTACACTTATAAACTACCCTAGCATTATTTTCCGTGAGTAAGCGTATGACTCTAGCCAACCCCTCTTGACACTTGTATTTGTGTCAATACGGTGTGCGGTGATGCTGTTGTGTGGAGATAGGTTTCACTGGCTGCGTAGATTTTACAATTTTTCATTCTGTGCGCAATCAGGAGGATGCCTTTTGTAATCTTGTTTGTCGGATGTGGCAATGAAGGCAGCAGCAATGCCAGCTGATGGTAGCGAGAGTGTGACCAATATGTGGTTTTGAGTGTGGATGCACAGCCTTGCCCAACTCAGATCTCCTTTGGCTACCATGATGAGTGGTTGTACGCCAAGTCTGTGCGCCACAGATCAAGTCTGTGCGCAACAGATCAAGTCTGTGCGCCACAGATCCAAGTCTGTGCGCAACAGATCAAGTCTGTGCGCCACAGATCCAAGTCTGTGCGCAACAGATCAAGTCTGTGCGCCACAGATCAAGTCTGTGCGCAACAGATCAAGTCTGTGCGCCACAGATCTAGAATTCCAGCCTCTTTCCTTACGGGACTGCTGATTACAGCAACCATGTGAAGCCTGCACCAATAATGAAAGCCGTTTAGCCTCTGTCCTTGTTGGTCATTACGGGACTGCTGATTACAGCAACTAGCGTCTGCATGATGAGTGGTTGTGCACAAAGTTTGTGCCTTTGTCGAGGACCTTAGCCTGTATCCTTCTAAGCCGTCCTTCAGACAGGCGTGCTCACTCACACACACACACACACACACACACACACACACACACACACACACGCGCCACACTCATCTTGCACAGGTGGAAACGGAGCTGCTGTCCATTTTCGCTGCCCACCTCGCTGCGCCCACTGCCCCCTCCAAGGACAGCACGCCCTCAAAGAAAAAGACAAACAAAAAGGCGGCTGCAGCAGCAGCAGCAGCAGCAGAAGAACTGAGCACGGCAGTGGACGGTGGTGAGGCCGCCAAGCAGTACTTAGAGGGGTTGGCTGCATTGGGGCGGTACCAACGGGATGTGTGGTACACTTGAATGTGTGGTCATTGTTCATGGGATGTGTGGAACACATGAATGTGTGGTCATCGTTCATGGGATGTGTGGTACACATGAATGTGTGGTATTCATTCATGTGATGTGTGTGTGCACGAGTATGTGCGTGTGCACGAGTATGTGAATGTGTAATGGTACACATTTACGGATGTGTGTGCTACACTTTAATGTCTGGTGCACGTAGCTGTGTGTGCACGAGTGAGTGTGTGTGTTGAGACCTGGTTTTCTACTTATAGAGTTGGATGTTGCCATTGTGTGCACATAAATGTATGGATGTGTGTTGAGACCTGGTTTTCTGCTTGAAGGGTTTAGGCGGAACCTTCCGGTGTGAACGTAATCGAGAGCAGGCTGTCTTGTGTGGTGGCTATGTTGCTTTAGAAATTGTGGTGGCTGCACCTAAGTATGTCGCACCTGTGTTTGAACTCGTTTGACTTAAACTATCAATGCTACTACCAGCCATGAGCGCAGCTACAAACAGAGAGGCAGCCTTGTGTGAGTGTGAAAAGTAATTGAGAGCGAGAGTTGGAGTATGTTTATTGAACAGTGCATGCTAGAGCTTAGGGATGCTTCTTAGGTTTTTCGCTAGTGGGACGTAGTTTTGGATTCCTTTGATCTTTTGAACAGTAATTGAGAGCAAGTTGGTAGTAGGACACGACTTGGGTAACCTGCTAGTGGGACGTAATACTGGTGTCCTTTGAGAGCAAGTTAAAAGTAGGACACGACTTTGGTCACCTGCTAGTGGGACAGGAAGTTGGTAGTACTTGAGAGCATCACTAGTTGGCCAGACCGACACCAGGATGGAAGAAGCGTGCGGTTCGTTGACATTTGCTCAGGTGTCACGTCACACGATTGATCAGGGTACAGAACATACCCACTTCGACTTGGATTGCAGGCGTGGGCAGTGGGCACCATCTCGGTTGATGTTAAGCTGTTGTGGCAGTGCATTGACCCGGCTCAATGGGCCCCGTGTGTGTGTGTGTGTGTGTGTGCCTAAACTGTGTCGCCTCCGTCGACTTTTCATGTCTGGTGTAGAATCAGTTAAGAGGTGTCGTGCAGATGCGATGACAATGCGTGTTATGAAGAAAAAAAATGATGAAGCGTTGTGTTGAAATCGCTTAGTTCTTGTTGGAGCGGAAGATCTTGAGTACTTCTTGGTCGTACAAAGCTACTTGGAAGTGAAATAGCGGTTAGCAGACTTTCTGGTGATGATGAAGATTAATTATCTATTAATATCCTATCTATTAACAGGAATAGGAGCTTTTCCTTGGGCTGCATTCATTCCAGGGATCTGATTGATTCTTCGCAGGACAGGCACACTTCATTTCTTGATTCATATTAACTAAGAATTGTAAACTGCCAGATTTGACAGGCTGCTGGCAGGTCTTCTAGGTCACCACGCACTGTCATCATGGCTTTACCAGAACCTGCTTTAAGGATTCAAAGCCCACGACGCTGCTGGCAAAGTAAAGGAAGTTAAATAAAATAACGTAGTGGTGTAAACGCTTTCAGCATGGATTAGAAACGCTGTTAGGAGTTGAGCCAGCTGGCAAAATTAATTTGCAGATGTCATGGGAAATGCAAAGCACTTTGCCCTACATGATGACAGTGCGTGGTGAGGACGGGCGGTACTTCATGTTTGATGTTCGCAGTCGTAACAGTCATTGGCTACAATTCTTTGTTCCAAGGGGCTAACACAAATGAGCAAAAGAAATACTGGTGGCACTTTCACTGGTTCGATTGCAAATGACAGAGAAATTAGCATGCCTAACGTAAGCTGAGGTAAGGTAAGGTTACATCGCTAAATACTCCTGCCTCTGGGGGACATCTGAGCGGAAGCTTGGAAAAAGCCTATAACCAAACCAAAAAAAAACACTAGAAAAAAGAGCCTGCCTGATGGAGGCAAAGCTTCTCACAGCCCACGCACTAACCGCCAGGTTACAAATTACCACATGCAAACTTCCAAAACTGCATCCTCTCTTATATTTGGCTGCGTGCGAACACTTGCAAGTTTGAAAGTTTTTTGCCTCCCTTTTTCTTTGATGGCACACAGCTCCCCTTCACAGACATTTTCAAATATCTCGGCATGGCGTGCAACAGGCAGATCAATCTGAATATTGCGGCTGATGCAGCTTTGCGACCATTCATGGCTGGTACTTTCAAATTCAAGCAATTCGTCAAGAGCCATGACCTTGCTAACAGATTACACGCACGTATCTGGCTCCTCAAAACTTAAGCAATTCCTGCTAGCATCTATGCGAGTCAGATATGGGCTACTCCCTTCGTACAACATTGGGGGGCCCCCTACAGTTTTGACAGTGCTGAAAAGGCTTCCCGCCGGAATCAGAGACATAACTGTCATGGTGCGTTGTGCGAGAGTGCGGCCTGGAGACCCTGCAATTCAACTGGTTTTGCGCTGCAATGCGTCTATACAATTTCCTTACCCAATGCAACAGTTTTACAATGAGGAAGGTTTTGCAAGCTGACGTGCGATTGGGCTAATGTATGGGGGTGGGTTCTTTGAAGAGGCAGGGGGCAATTGAGGGAGACTGAGAGCACCCCAGCGGCACCGCCAGCCACCAGAAGAGCCACCAGCAATCCCACACAGCACCGACCTAAGCACCTCAGCAATCCTTGGCGTGACATCCACCTCGTTGACATCAAGTATTGTGAAGACACCAGACCTCAGAACCAGCTGAACGCCGCAAAGGAACAGCACAAAGGTCTCTGCAGCATTTTCCAAAGAGCCTCCGTTACTCTCCACATCATCCTTTGGGATGTTGATGGCACCATCTACAACACTCACACTCTGAAGCCTTTCAAGGAACTGGGTCATGATTCTCAAAGAGTAAAGAAACTTGCCTCCAAGCTCCATGTGCACTCTGTAAGCTTTGCTGCTAAACTTGTCCATACCAGACGTGCCCTTTCCAGTACTATTATCAACTCTCACCAGGAGCCGGATTCAGGCCAAGCCTGCAACCCTCTTGATCCCCATTGATTTTTCCTTTTTGTGGTGGAGGAGCTTTACGGCACTTGGTACCAAAGTTGCTCCTTTTCCTTAATTAATGTGGGGAGTGGTTTTCACTGCCTGCGTAGTTTTTTCTTTTCTTTTCTTTGCAATTGAGCTCCAGACGTCCTAACTGCTGGTCCTCCCACATAGTTTCAGCCATGGAAGGCTTGACACAATCTTACATGTGCGAAATATCATTCGCAGTATGGCTCGTATGTGCCCACACCCTTCGCTTTGAAACAGCAACTTGAATTCCACCCCTTCCCCTACTTGCGACTTGTGTGAGGCTGATGATGATGTCCAAGATGTCCAGGATGAAAAGCAAGGTCTCTTCAATGCACGCACCCTCAAATGGCTTCTCTCCGCAGGAAGTACACGTTCTTGTTTTCACAGACAGCATCCTGCTTTTCTACACCAGGAAAACAACAAACTCCGCCTTTTGCTTTGTGAACAGGCGAGCAGTCATACCTCTTGACTGAAGGCTTTTTTCTTGTAAACCTTGTAAACCTTGTATAACAATCCTACGTGGTAGTCGCTAAAACAAGCGCATTAATTTTAGCTTCATAAAGTTAAAAAGCAAAATGATATTTTGATACAAACACAGGTTTTACAACAATAGGCTGGTACAAAGGGTACATTGCAAAGGGATCAAGACACTGCCTTGTAAACACAGAACTTTTTCTTTACGACGCTGGCTGTGCCATGACTGGCTGCAGAGATATTCAATTCCTTTGTTTTTTACATACTCTACACTGTATACGGAGATGCCAGCAGGGCATCAATGTGTGCGGAAAAATATTCTGGGGTATCAAGTCTTGCAACGGGATCCAGACCATGGGTCACATCCTCGACCATTCTGCCGGACGGGTCGTTTTGTTGAAGAGTGCTGTCTCCGCAAAGGCTGACATGCAGACAGCGGGATCTGTATGGATGCTCAGGACGTACTGCCTGCTTAAATGCACAAGGCACCCGCTGTCCACAAACTGCTTGCCAAGGGCCGGAGAGCTGCGAGTCTGGTACTCGACTCCTTTCTCTTCCAAGTACTTGGTCACAGTCCTCAGGGATCTGGAGCGTGGTTTGTGCCTGCATGTTTTTGCAATTTGGATGCACTTGAAAAAACATTGCAATCTTGCAATCCCTCTATCACCCCTGCAAGGGTAAGGTCTGTTATCTGTTATGCATAGCGGGGCAGTGGCAATGTTTTAGTGTGTCATCCGTCATATCCCTGTTGCTCACAATTTTCTTTCTCAGCCGAACACTAGACTTTTTCTCTTTCTTTCTGAGCTTATGGATTTATTTGTGGCTGGCCGAGACCAGTCAGCAGCCGATCAGCCAAACAACCTGGCTGAAGGTCACCCCCCCATTGTAACCATTGCAATGTGTCATCCGTCATACTTCCATACCAGCTCTAATATGACCAACAGGGATATTTTGCACTTAAACAGGTGCTGAAAAATGGATGGGAGTCCGTGCCATTGGAAAAGAAAAAAAGAAAAAAACTATGCAGGCAGCAGTGAAAATCACCCCCCACCTAATTGAGGAAAAGGAGCCACTTTGGTACCAGGTACCTTAAAACTCCTTCACCAAAGGAAAAACAGAATTAGCAATGAGGATCAGGAGGGTTACAGGCTTGACTTGAAACCGTCTCCTTATGAGAGTTGATAATAGTGCTGAAAGGGTATGTCTGGTATGAACAAGTTTGGCAGCGCAATTGACAGAATGAACATGAAGCTTGGAAGCAAGTTTCTTAACTCTTTGAAAATGAAGGCCCAGCCCCATTAAAGGCTCCAGTGTGTGATTGTAGTAGATGGTGCCACCCACTCCCAAAATGATGTGGTGGAGGGTAACGGAGGCTCCTTGGAGGATGGAGCAGGGGCCTTTGTGTTGTTCCTGCACGGTGCCCAGCTGACTCTGCGGTCTAGTGCCCTTTTCATTTTCATTTAGGTTAAGCAGGCCCATGTGTCATTGTTGCCAATAGCCTCTCGCTCATTGGCATTGTAGCGGTTGGTTTTTAGTAGGCACTGCCAATGGTAGACACGGTTACAGACGTCGCACATGTCTTTAAAGGGAGGTAGCAAATCCAGTGATTCAAGTCCTAGATGGTAGGAGCACACTTCATAGGATGCACATGCTATATCAGTATGAGCAGCAGCTTGAGTGGTTCAGCATTACAGTGATAACCTTATCTTTTTTACATTGCAGTTCTGTGTTCAATCTGTTACACAATGGTTGAGATACTTGGCCAACCTTACGGTATATATACGGGTGGGGTAACAAGCTTGGGGTCAAAAAACTATGTTGGTGATTCTCCTGCAAGTTGCAGCCCCTGGTGGCTGCGGGAAGCATCAAGTATTTGCAATTTAACCAATAAGTCATTCCAAGCAAATGCCTGCAGCACTCAGCGTGAGTGATGCTGCCGGATTTTTTCTAGTCCAAAAGGACAAATCCTCACCAGGCTACTTTAGTTGGAGTTACTTTGCAGTACCCAAAGGGCATTGGTGACCTTATCATTAAATTCTGTTGGCGTTCAATTGCCATTGAGCTTAACACCCAATAGGGATTGTGTAATATATTTCATCACGAATCATGGCGCACTCTTGCCATGGACAGAGAGCCATGCGTGTAGGATAGGTGCACAATCCACATACATGCACTTCATCATTCTGCATTTTGCTGCAGTGTTACATTTCCCGAGCTTTGGAATTGCACGTGAGGCCTACCTTGGGGGGGGCAGGCTCAGAGCCTGATGAGCCGGCCTGCATTGATGAGGGCTGCCGCATCCTTGGAGGTCGATACTTTTCCAGCATGGCAGGCACAAGATAACCTCCGCTGGACCGGGAAGGCAGTTGAGGGTGCTTTAATTGGAGGAGGCTTGGCGGGAGGGGGGCCCTTGCAGACAGCAACCGGTTGCTGCGAACTCCAATCTGCATACTGTGTTGCCTGCGTATAATGCACACGCGTGCACATCGTTAAATGAACATGGTACATGATGCTGCCCCACACTGAAAAGCATCAGAGGCATGCAGTACACAGTTCTCGTGATAGCGGTAGCTACAACTCATCATGCCATAAAAAGGGACGACAAGCAAGGGTTTTCAACGCAAGGAATCGCCATTAATCCTCCATGACATCTGCCTG
>Ga0307947_1003803_pt1 | contig 12055 bp, 9 predicted proteins | sample OrgLakmetagen232_FD_201840 | JGI IMG/M metagenome (GOLD analysis project Ga0307947, IMG submission 201840) | Saline water microbial communities from Organic Lake, Antarctica - #232 | ecosystem: Environmental > Aquatic > Non-marine Saline and Alkaline > Saline | place: Antarctica: Organic Lake...
GATTCCAAGACTGGCCACAGAGTCGACTGGCCACTGTGGATTGCAAGAAAGACCACAGTCTTTGGATTCCATTTGGTTGGTCTTTTGATTCCATTTGATTGGTCTTGGATTCCAAGACTGGCCACAGGGTCGACTGGTCACTGTGGATTGCATGACAGGGCCACAGTCTTTGAATTCCATTTGGTTGGTCTTTGGATTCCATTTAATTGGTCTTGGATTCCAAGACTGGCCACAGAGTCGACTGGCCACTGTGGATTGCAAGACGATGCATGCCGCATGTAACACGCATGCAACATGTTGATCTACTACAGGCAGTCGGCAAGCGCCTCGTGATCATCAAGTCACACAAGTATGCCTTCACTATACACGGTGGGTGTATGTCTTCAATACATATGTCTTACAATATACACGGTGTGTTGCATGTCTTCACTATACACGCTGGGAGATTTCGCTAAGCCTCATGGGTACTTTGTATTTTGTGATAGGCGGCCGGTGCAACATTTGAGGTGTCTCCAGCAACTGTTAGGTTTTTTCGTCATAAGCATTAAACCTCTTTTGCGTTCTTTCCGCTTCCGGCCTGTTTATAGCTTGGGCCCTGAGCAAGCTGTACCGTGGCAAAGCATGTGCACAGTTGCTGCAATTGTGGACATACCTACTGCCTTGTCCGCTGATACTCGTATGATTGAGCAATGACTTGTTTGCTGCAACAGTGCACATGCAATTGATATCAATCGAGTGCAGTGCTTGACTATTCAGTACCCATGGTTGAACTCCCTTTCATGCAGAGACTGATGGGCATATCACGAGGAAGGAATCAATTTTTTCACACAAGCCAGCGCTCAGACCATTGCAGCGCGGTGCACCTCCCAGGTATAGCAATGATGTGTGTAGTCGTAGTCGTGCAAGAGAATGGATCACAAGAGAAAGGGGAGGAGGCATTGCGGGCATAATAGTACAGGAATAGGCAATGTCTGTATTACGATGAGAAGGAATGGGGTACTGTGTGTTTGTGACAAAAAGTAAGAAGCGTGCATAAGCCAATTTGAGAAGACACGTGCTTGTATCACGGATCAGAAATTGATTGATGGACGGACCGAAACTGATACCAGAGGAAGCTGCAAAAAGTCTAAATGATGGATTGCACTGTGTACCTACTTGTATTCCCTTTGACCATCGAGCGCTTGTTATTTGCATGACCTCTGTCATCCGTGCAAAGCACTAATAGACCACCGAGCGCTTGTTTATTTGCATGACCTCTGTGTCATTTGCACAAAGCACTAGCAATCACTTGAGGCACGCTGGGTTAGGTCTGGTGTTTGATTTGGTTTGCCTGCGTGCTAATCACATGTGCCTGCTCTGTGCCGATCGCACAGAGGCAACTCTGTATGGAAATTGTGTCCATGCTCTCCTGACCAAAGCTTGCTGAAAACAAGGTGTTTGTGCGCAAAGCCTGCTGTTTTTGGGTCCTGCTGTTCACACATGCACATACAGGTGGCAGGATTACTATATCCTATTTGCACCAAACCAATTACAAGACAGCAACCCCCACTGGTGAGGCCTGTTGAGCTTTTGTTTGTGCCTGTGCATGATCTGCAGCATTGAACCCTGCTGAACGTATCCTGCAAAGCAATCAAGCCATCACTACTCTTCCTGCACAACATGTTTCCCATACAATGCCTTCCCTATTTTGTTTGGGGGATTGGGGGGGCACCTTACAGTTTACTTCATTTTCTGGTGCTGCCGCACCCGGCCCATAAACCCTGCCCATCATATATGATTTCCACACGTGATGCGTTTAGGGTTGGTCAGAACCGTATATACATGAATATATACACACCGTACATTTGGTGATTTCCAAGCAAATAATACTGTATTACACCGTATATATATGGTTTTGGCCAGCCCTAGATGCGTGGCATGGCCCACGTGACTGTACAACAACAGTAATGCAGGAAAAGGAAACAACGCTCATCCACTTGTCAGGTCCAATCATGGAGGAAGCATGGCACTCAGAGCAAGCAGCACTTCAGGGGGAGCAAGGACGCCCCGAGCATCAGGAGGCGCTAGAACCCCTCGGGCAAGCCACACAAGCCTTTCGCTAGGACAAGGTGTGTGTTCTTGTGTGTGTGTCTGTGTGTGTGTGTGTGTGTGTGTGTCTGTGTAGGCTGATTTAAAATGTCAAGGATCAAATGACACGTATACATGCCATCATACATGCAAGAGGCCTTGGAGAAAAGACTCGTCTCTAGGGGCTCTGTGTTGCTCTGAGTGTGGAAATAGAGGTGGCTTGGAAGCACTCTGCGTACTGCATAAAACATAGTTTGGCATACTCCAAATACTGCAAGAAGCACATTTGGCACACTCTGTGTACTGCATGGGAGCTGCAGCACACTCCAAGGGCTGAAGCGGCTTGCACTTGGCAGCATTCCGAGAGCTTGAGCACCCAACATGAGCACCCAACATGAGCACCCAACATGATCACACAATTTTTTGCTTTAAATAATCCTCATTGTTCTGGACTTTAAATGCCGGTGTACTTCCTCCTGCATTGCTTAGAGCAAATCCCTACATCGTTCTGAAAGATTCCGTAGCTGATTAGATGTGTGCATGCTACCCTAGCTCAGAGCAACTGATGCATCGCATTGCTTAGAGCAAATCCCTACATCGTTCTGAAAGATTCCGTAGCTGATTAGATGTGTGCATGCTACCCTAGCTCAGAGCAACTGATGCATCGCATTGCTTAGAGCAAATCCCTACATCGTTCTGAAAGAATCCGTAGCTGATTAGGTGTGTACATGCTACCCTAGCTCAGAGCAACTGATGCATTGCATTGCTTAGAGCAAATCCCTACATCGTTCTGAAAGAATCCGTAGCTGATTAGGTGTGTACATGCTACCTTAGCTCAGAGCAACTGATGCTTTTCCTGGACACGCACAGTGCAACTCAAAAGCGATGCTCCTCAAGAAAGAGCAAAGGGCACTTTAAGCAAGAGAGTCAGCATTGCGGGTGGAGGAGCACAGGGAGAGGTGGCAGCAGAGGCAACAAAGGAGATGGACCATCCTGAATGGGTGGATGACCCTCTTTGGTTTACCAGGTGCGTGTGCTGCAAGAGTACAGTGCTGTGTGCTACGAGAGTGCTGTGCTTTGTGCTATGTTCTACACGCACTACAAGAGTTGTGTATTGCTATATTGCTGTGCTGTGCACTACGAGAGTGCTGTGCTGTGCATTTGGTGGTGCAGAAAGTGCTGCTGTGCGCCTGGGTAGTTGCTGCTGCTGTGCATCTGGGTAGCTGCTTGGTGGAAGTGCTGCTGTATACCTGGGTAGCTGCTTGGTGGAAGTGCTACTGTGCACCTGGGTAGCTGCTTGGTGGAAGTGCTGCTGTGCGCCTGGGTAGCTGCTTGGTGGAAGTGCTGCTGTGCACCTGGGTAGCTGCTTGGTGGAAGCGCTGCTGTGCGCCTGGGTAGCTGCTTGGTGGAAGTGCTGCTGTATACCTGGGTAGCTGCTTGGTGGAAGTGCTGCTGTGCACCTGGGTAGCTGCTTGGTGGAAGTGCTGCTGTGTGCCTGGGTAGCTGCCTGGTGGTAATGCTGCTGTGCGCCTGGGTAGCTGCTTGGTGGGCTGCATCAAGCGGCAAGGTCTTACAGGTCGCAGGTCCGCACCTGCCAGCTTACATGGTTGCTTTCACAGCAGGCAGTAACAGCTTTTTTGCGTTACCTCCGCTTATTAAGCTTTCAACTGATTGCAGTGCGCTTCAAAGGCATCTTGAAATGTATATTTCTCTGGCCTTTTTCAATCTCTTGCAACTTTCATGGTTGTGGCTCTTTGACGCAGGAAGGAAGAGAGGATGCAGGCTGTAATACCCAGTCCCTATGTTTATGAAAGGAAGGAGGCACTCATTGATCATTGATCTGAAATTTAGCATGAAGAGAAGGTTAACAATGGGAATCAGGAGGGATGCAGGCTTGGCCTGTGTCTACCCTTGCTCTGCCCGACTTGCCAAAGGCTAATGGGTGGCCAGGGCCGCTATGGCTCGCATTCCCTGGGCTTGTGGTGATATGCATATGGTCTTGTAGTGATAAACAAAACCATTTATTTTCAGTTTACTGTTTTGCCTGTGTCACCCCTGTTTTCCACTAGGCATCCCTTTTATGTGATCACAGGCCCAAGGGGTATCAAGCAGCGCAAGAGCCCCGTCTTGACTCGAAAGAGAAGTCGAAGAAGGAAGCAAAACAGAGGGCGCTTGCTGACGTATCAAAGGGCCATCCCTACTTGCAGCAGGCGTTGGTTCCTCACCAGGTGAGGTGTCAGGGTTTGCATTTGTGTACTTGCTTCTGCTTTGCCACGTAGCATGACATCATCTACAACAAGGCCAGCGAGGTGTCAGGGTTTGCATTTGTGTATTCGCTTCTGCTTTGCCAAGCAGCATGACATCATCTACGACAAGGCCAGCGAGGTGTCAGGGTTTGCATTTGTGTATTCGCTTCTGTTTTGCCAAGCAGCATGACATCATCTACGACAAGGCCAGTGAGGTGTCAGGGTTTGCATTTGTGTATTCACTTCTGCTTTGCCAAGCAGCATGACATCATCTACGACAAGGCCAGCGAGGTGTCAGGGTGTGCATTTGTGTACTTGCTTCTGCTTTGCCACGTAGCATGGCATCATCTACGACAAGGCCAGCGAGGTGTCAGGGTTTGCATTTGTGTACTTGCTTCTGCTTTGCCAAGCAGCATGACATCATCTACGAAAAGGCCAGCAAAACTTTATGCAAGCAGCTTCATCAATATTCCTGTAATTGGCCCCCAACGCTTATTTGAACACAACATGTAGAGGTGCGCATAACTGATGGTTTTCATACCACATCTTAATGGTGACAGTCAAGCACAGTTCTGCCAGCCCTATAAGTTCCAACCCATACCCATAAATACGCACCAAATCTAATTTATTTCAGTCCATCCTTTTAAGCATAAACCAACACTCCCTCGTCCCACTTACATTTAGCCCGCTCAGGAACCACTGGGTGCCCCCCCTCAGGCCATTAGGACAGCAAGCCGCCTCCGGCCCTTCTCCAGCCTAGTCTCACGCTCCTCAAACTACTCAGGCAGGACGGTGCACCACATCCAGCAGCAGCAGCAGCAGCAGCAGCAGCAGCAACAGGAACAGCAGACACAGCAGCAGACACAACAGCAGCAACAAGGCCGGTCGCACGACCAGCAGCAACAGGGCGAGGTCGGCTACCAGCAGCAGCAGCAGCAGCAGCAGCAGCAGCAGCCGCAAGGACAGCAGCAGCTCCAAGGCCAAGAGCAAGAACAGCAGCTCCATCAGGGAGCTTTGGGTAGTCACCAGCAGAGCGGGCAGCAAAGGGCAGATACTGATCCCGCCGCACTGAGGCAGCTTACTCCCCCATCAGGTGCTATAGCAATGCTGTTGGTAATTGTGCAGGCATGTGCTTACCAGTAAACTGGCTTTTTGTGCCCGTTGCTGCCATGTGTGTGCTTAGAGGAATGCCTGTTTGACACACAAGGCAATCACAGTGAATTGAAGTTTGACACAGATCAGGTCAACCTAACTCACATCGTATTAGTAGGGTTGGCCAATACCATGCATACATGCGTAAAGTGCATGTACGGTGCATCTAGCAGAAAGCCACCATACATACCGTCATGTACGGTGCATCTAGCAGAAAATCACCATACATACCGTCATGTACGGTGCATGTATACGGTTCTGGCCAACCTCACTTACATGCTCTGCTTTGCACTTCCTGTGGAGAGGAGGGCTACGGTAGACTTGGCTACTGTACTAGATTAATCTGATGCTACAAATTAGGGTTGGCCAGGACCATATATATATATATACAGTGTGTATACGGTATTTTTGGCAGGGAAATCACCAAATATACGGTCATATACGGTGCATATATACGGTTCTGGCCAACCCTACTACAAATGCTTGCCTGCCGCTGAAGAGGAAGCTAGTTCGGGGAGGGCATGTGCATCTCTCTTGTATGAGTGCTAAAGAGGCTGTTATGAGCCAGCAACGTGGCACAAGTCTACGACGTTGCAGGTTTAAAATTTACATGTGTGGACTGTGTTGGTTAGGTGTGTCCTTTCCCCAGCAGCACGTACCCTAGGTGTGCAGTGCCTTCCTTTAGTTTTCGTGTACCTCTCGTCTGACTGCGTCCTTCCTTGATACTTTATTCCTCCCATTCTGTTCAGTTTGCATTGTGACATGACGGTGCAATGTTTTGCAAGGACCAAGGAAATGAATGGAACGATTCCGGGGAAACACTGGAGAAGAAGCAAAATGATTTGAGAGATGCCACCTTGCTTCACTGCAAAAACTGGAGCTCAAATGCCACACATTGAGCTGAGCAGTTTTAAGATGCAGCATCAGGCAATGCTGCCACCATCTCACACGTTACTAGGGTTGGCCATAACTGTATGTGCCTTAGGTATATAACCGTGCATACTTAAACTCCCTGCTAGAAACACCGTATATACACCGTAAATACGTATGGTCCTGGCCAACCCTAAACTTCATACACACTCAACGCCATTGCTACCCAGGCATTTGTGGCACAAAACAAAAGCCACCTAATACCTCCACAGCGGCGGCAAAAGGAGTCAAAGCACCCACTTCTGCACGGAACAAGACCTTGCCTCCAGGTGACTAGTCTGTTGTGTAGCCCTATCACTTACAGCTTACAGGGAGAGGAGGACATGTAGGAGGGATTTGCAGATTGTTTGTCCGTGTGGTGAGAGTGAAATGCAGGTCAGTCACAATCAGACATGCAGAAACTGCACACCGCCTCCTATAACCCGCTCATGCTGGATAAGCAGGGTTTTGTGGAAACTGTGTGTTATAACCGAGGTAGATTTAAGTTCCAGGAAGCACGCTTGCACGCAGCTTGGACTAAAATGATTTGTGGGAAGCACGTCAAACGTCAAAGCATCCCCTACCCAATCATTCTCAGTACTCACTGGCATGCACACACAGATACTCACATACACACGCACACACACACACACGCACACACACACACACAACCATAACACACACACACACATGCTACGTTGTGCAGGCTTGCCACGCCCTCTGTCCCATACTGCTGTGAATGGAGCACGTGGAAGTTCTGCTGCTGCAGGAGCAGCCCATCACGAGAATGGGGGAGGAGGGCAAGGGCAGCAAGGTGGGAACAGTAGTGTGAGGAACATGAACACAAAAATATGCCATGTGCCAATGCCGCTGAGTGGGGTTGACTCATGTCCTGTCATGCACACTTTGTTTTGGCCTGTACAATAAATGTTTACAGATCAGCTAAAAACAGTGCAGCACGCAAAGTGCATGTACCTACAAACTGCATACGCAAGCATACATGCGCACACATAAACCCACTCAAATCCGCACACCCGCATTTGCATGCACACAAGCTCACATGTTCACCCGCTGACGCGCATACATACAGATTCACTCAAATATACTTGCTTGCGCGCTCATATATACACACATAACACACACATACACACACGTACACCCACACGCACACACTTACACACCACGCACACACACACACACACATACTTACAGGAGGAGGAGGTTCCCGCCACCTCCTACCTTCCCGCTCCGTGGTGCACTTCTCACCGCAGCACAAGGGCACTAGAAAAGGGAGTGAGGCAGAGGGTGCTAGTTTCCTTCCCACAACCAGTCCCGCGTCTGGAGGTCTTAACATGCGGGTCTCTGTGGGTGGCCGCAGCAGCAGCAGTGGGGGGCAAGTAACCAGCAGCAGTGGCATATTGCGGAGAGCTAGCAACGGGGATCCAGGGGCCTTGGTCTCTCCTGTAAGAGGTCAAATAGGGAGTAGTGGCGTAAGGAAGGGCTCTGTGTCTCCTGCTAAAAGGGGTGAAGAGGGAGGGGCAAACAGCGAGGGGAGCGAGGGGAGCAGTCGGGATACGGACGAAGAGGAGGAGGAGGAGGAGGAGGAGGAGGATGAAAAGGCGGCAATGCTAGCGTTACGGCAGCAGCAGCTTGCTTTCTTGGCCCAGCACTGGCGTCACAACGAGCTGGTGAAGCTACAGGTGTGTGTGTGTGTGTGTGTGTGTGTGTGTTTGTGTGTGTCTATGGCCCAATGCTGTTTCCACTGAGTGTGTGTGTGTGGCTATGGCCCAGTGCAGTTGCCACTAAGTGTATGTGTACGTCTATGGCCCAGTGCTGTTGCCGCGACAAGCTAGTGGAAATTTGTGTGTGCATTTATTGGCATTTAGACATCGAAGCAAATGTGTAGGGTTGGCCAGAACCGTATATATACACCGTATATGACTGTATATTTGATGATTTCCCTGCCAAAAATACCGTATATACACCGTATATATATGGTTCTGGCCAACCCTACAAATGTGCTTTGTTTTGCTTCCAAGTGTGTAGATCAATGCAGGTGGTTTTAGAGAAAAGGTTTGGCTCTTGGATTGAGATGATGCAGGAAGCAGCTGGTCTAAATGTGCTGGTTATATCTGTACAATCCCATCGTGCATGCCTATATATACTTTCAGCGCAAGAATGTCTGTTTGTGCACGCTATAAACGTGTTAAACGAGGGATTGATGTTTTCTTCTCATTTCTGTGGTGGTGGAGTTTTACGGTACTTGATACCAAAAGTGGCTCCTTTTTCTTAAGTAATGTGGGGAGTGGCTTTCACCACCTGTGTCGTTTGTGATTTTATGTTCTTTTTGTTGTAAACAGAGCTTTGGCATCAGAGTGGCATCAATTGTCTTCATAGCAAGGCAGCCCACTGAGTTCCTTAGGGTTCTTGAGCACACTTTTTCCTTCTTTGATCAAATTCTTGATTTGAGAAAATCATTCTGCATTGGATCTTAGCTCACTCTGGACACTGCACGCACATAGCGCAACTGCAACGACGCATGCAGTAACAACTGCAACAACAAATGTAGCAATGTTAACAACCACAGATCACTGCTTCATTTTTGTGCAGACCTACTTTCATGTGGATTTGGTGGCGGAGGAACTTAATCGCAGAAATCATCATCAACTTGCTCCCGCTGACCCTTTCGGTCCCACCACCGCCTCCTCCCTCTCTCCTCCACCGTCCCCTCGTCGCTACGCATCCCCTCCTTCCAGTAAACCAAGTATGTAGGGTTGGGCAGGACTGTATATGTGCACCGTATATGACCCTATGTGTGGTAACCACTACCTGCTGAAACTACGGTATACGTACCGTGCATACGTATGTATGGTTTTGGTCAACCCTACAAGTATGTGCTGGAATCCCTGCTTTCTTCACGGCAGGCCTGCTTTGCCTCTTGTTGTGCACATTTGTGTGCATCTGTGTTGGTCATCTTCCGTCTTTTCCTTGCAACCTCCTCTGTTATAGTTTACTACTGCCTCAGCATCTGTGCTACCACAGCACCTTTGCTCAACCTGAGTGTATACATTTGTGTGTGTGCGTGTGTGTGTGTGCCGCACAGGCATGCTTCAAAGGGCAACAAGCAGCGCCCAAAAATGGGCTGGTGGCACGCAAGGCAAGTCACCCAGCACTGAAGATATGGCGGTCACCTTACAGCCTAGTCCTCTTTTCACTGCCCCACTGAACTACCCAGGTGAATGCACGTTTGTGTTTACATCCTAGTTCAGTCCAGAGCGCCTCTTCCACGTACATGCAGGGTGCAGGGCTTTTGGCACTGTGAAATGCACCAATATTTGTCTTAGCAGGCACTGAGATCGCTACATGCTCTGCTCCCTCCCAACGTGCTCTGGAGGAATCGGACGAAGTGCTTACTCACAATCAGGAAACTAAAAAAGAATGAGAAAAAGAGGCTACGCACGTGACTAACGGTAGCAGAGCCAGCTTGACAAAGAATAGACGCCCCTATCAACCTTGTGACTTGTTCCTTGTGCTGCTGGGTTTTATGTGGTGGTGTACTCATTGCAAGCCGTGAGGTCACTGGGTACTCCATACCAGAGTCTTGGAGACCTATGCTTTGTGCATTTTTCTGCTGGGCTTCTAAAGTTTTCAAGTGGCGTAACCATCAAACGGGCCCCTTCACGAACAAACACACCCTGACAGACCTGCCTGCCTCATTGACATGTGACTGTGGCACAAGAAATATCGTTTGCGAACCTTACGCAGGCAGATACATGTAAAGCAGACATCTGATGGGCCTGTTCATCTCACCTAGGCGTGAATGCTGCTGATGCTCCATGACAAACTATCATGTGCAATATACTCTATACAGACAGACGCGACTGATTCAAATTAATGCAATTTTACAGGCCTATCTGCTACTTCTCTGAGGCATGACTTCTCCTTCTTTGCGCAACAAAACCAACCGTCTTTGCACAACAAAACTAATAGCACGACTGCTACTTCTCTGAGGCATGGCTGCTACTTCTTTGCACAACAAAACCAATCGTCTTTGCACAACAAAACCAATCTCATGACTGCTACTTCTCTGAGGCATGACTGCTACTTCTTTGCACCAAAAAAACCAATCGTGCGAACGATGCAGGCAAATGATCTCTGAACCACTGCTTGCCTCACTGAAGCATGCCTACTGCATTATGCAACAAACAAAAAAAAGCGCGTGCGCACAATACACAGGCACTCGGCCACATCTAGCCCAGAGCACGCAAGGAAACACTAAAATGTCTGGAGAGGTAGACGACCTCAGCGGGCAGAGCAGGGACGCTGGAATGGGTGTCACACAGGTGAGGGGTGGGTGCCACTGATGCGTAAACCGATGTTTCATACGGACTTTTGAGACAGACAAAAGGTAACATACGCGTTGAGAAGGTTTTGGCGTAATGTACAAATACGCCGTATGAAACATCCCTGGCGTAAACAACACCATTGACATGAATATTGAAAACTATTTAAACGTCACGATTCCAAGTGAACAAAGTGTTCAATGTAAACAACTTAGGGCCGCTTGATCGGGTGCCACGGATGAGGGGGGGGAAGTTACACGGAAGATCAATTGGGGAGGACAGGTGCAACCATATTGGGTATTTTTAAATTCTCTGTTGTATGGGATGAATGTAAGGGACCCTGCAGGGTGTATAAGGGAGTAGAGGATACAAGAGATGAATTGGGAAGGACAGGTGCAACAATCAGAGGTGGTCTTTATTTTTCTTTGGTAAGGGGGTGTACGCAAGAGGAACATTGAAGAAGTGGGGTGCAAGATGTGGGATGTGTACTCAGGTAGGTGATTGTGTTTAGAACAGGTCTGTTTAGGACAGGTCCAGCCGCTGTGTTAAGCCACTGCTCATCATGGTTTGCCAGGAATGCGTTCAAAATCTAATGATGCCTCTCTCCTTTGACCAGTGCATTTTTAGTCAGAGCAAGCGTAAGGCCACATAATCCATGTGCACTTCGCTAAGTGTGGCGCCATTCTCGTCTAGCTCATGCTGTGTGCAAAGCCAGATCTGTTTGGACATGTCCCTTACCACTTGACCAAGTGATTTGGTGTTCCTGAAAAGAGCCCTGTCCCTTACCCCATGCTTTGGGCCGATCCTGCTTACCAACGGCATATGTATTGAGACCTGCATACCGACCGGGCGCTTTGCACACCACAGAGTACTTTCCACAAATCGCAAAACCTACTGAGTTTTATTCAATGGGTAAAAATTAAGCTCCAGCTTTTGGTGTGAAGCAGAGCTCTATCGCTTTTTTTTGCGTGTTCCTCTTGCATTTCTGTTTTTTATTTCCTTATTCCTCACAAATGCTCTTCATTTCTAGTCTGATAGATTTCTGCCTTTTTTCTTCTTGTCTGGGCAGTTGTGAGGACCAAGGGAAAAACAAGTTATTAGCAGGTGTTCTTTGTTTGTAATCCACCGCCGTCTCACACCTCAAACAAAAGAAAAACAAATGTATCTGCAGGGCATCAATCCTCGTGCCAATTCTTTAGGCAGTGAGGCACACTACAAAAGCCAGAGGCCCAGTGATGTGCCCTTTGGCCACGCCAGAGAGCATGCTGGTACAGTTTTCAACCCCTCTCCCGGCATCGCCCATCAGCTGAGCAGCCTGCAAAAGGGGGGGGTGGGGGG